>Ga0209798_10000691_pt1 | contig 20527 bp, 12 predicted proteins | sample DOMMetBare3Fresh_FD_187475 | JGI IMG/M metagenome (GOLD analysis project Ga0209798, IMG submission 187475) | Wetland sediment microbial communities from St. Louis River estuary, USA, under dissolved organic matter induced mercury methylation -... | ecosystem: Environmental > Aquatic >...
GCCGATCTCCATGTACTTGACCGCCTTGGCGGTCTCGGTCTGCACTTCCTTGATGAGCTCGCCGATCTGCTCGGCGGCCTTGCCCGAACCCTCGGCCAGCTTGCGGACCTCCTCGGCGACGACCGAGAAGCCGCGGCCGGACTCGCCGGCCCGGGCCGCCTCGATCGCAGCGTTGAGAGAAAGCAGGTTGGTCTGGTCGGCGATCGAGGTGATGACGTCGACGATCTTGCCGATCTCCTCGCTGCGCTGGCCCAGTACCTGCACCGACGACGCGAGTGTCTGGATCGCCTGACTGACCTCACCGATCTTCGAGATCGCCTGCGCGGTCGCCTCCTCGCCGTGGACCGCATAGCGCGAGGCGTCCTGCGTGATCCGAGACGCCTCGTCCGCGCGCTGACTGACCGTGGACACCGTCGCGACGATGGCCTCCATGGCCGACGTCGTCTCCTCGACCTTGCGTGACTGGAGCTCGGCGCCGTGGGCGATCTGCTGGACCGACGTGGATATCTCCATCGTGGAGGAGTTGATCTCCTCCGAGGAAGCGGAGAGCTCAGTGGCGGCCGCGGACACCGACTCGGCCGAGCGCCGCACGTTCGATGCGATGTCCGAGAGCGACTCGATGAGGTGGTTGCAGTCGTCGGTGAGCACGCCGATCTCATCCGCATGGACGATCGGGGCGCGCACGGTCAGGTCACCCTGCGCAGCGATGCCCATCACGTCGCCGAGCTGCTTCAGCGGCACGAGGATCCGGGACTTGAACGCCCGGTTCCAGAAGTACTGCCCGGGCCCCGCGGCCGCGAGCATCACCACACCACCCACCACCATGACGATGAGCGCGTTGCCGACATGCGGCTTCAACAGCCAGAACGCGAAGATGGCGGTGACCACGAGTCCGAAGAGCACCGCCGGTCCGATCGTGGCCCACGTCCAGAACATGAACGTCCACATGAGGCTGCGCTTCATCTCAACCTCAGATTGCCGTGTCGTCGCCACGCCACCATCTCCTCACTGCCGCTCACGGCGGCATTCCCCCGACTCTGGGGTGATTCTACTCCAGACCCCGTATGCACGTTCGAGACTCGACGCTCACTTCCTGCGGTAGACCCGATCGCGGCCGCTGACCGTCTCGAACGACCCGCCCACTGACGAGGCCAGCTTCTCGCTCCGGCCCAGGATCAGGTATCCGCCGTGCGTCAGGGAGTCCGCGAACGCCGCCAGCACCTTTGCCTGCTGCTCCCGTGTGAAGTAGATGAAGACGTTCCTGCAGAAGATGACGTCCACCACGTGTATCGGCTCATCCGTGAACAGGTTCAAGCGCCGGAACTTGACGTGGCTGGTCACCTCGGGCTTGATGCGGAACTTGTCGCCGTCGATCTCGCAGAATCGCATCTGGTCCGTCTTCGGGATGTGCTTCAGCTTCCCGAGGTCGTACTCGGCCTTGTGAGCCCTCGCCATGGCGTTCGGATCGAGGTCGGTGGCTATCACCGAAAGCATGAACGCGGGCGCGTCCTTGCCAAGCGCGGACAGGAAGGACATGGCCAGCGAGTACGGCTCCTCGCCGGTGGCGCATCCAGCGGACCAGACCCTGATCATCCGGTGCCTGCTGCGCGTCTTGCGCTCGATGATCTCGGGGACGACCTTCGTCCGGAAGAGCTGGTAGACGGGCGGATCGCGGAAGAAGTCCGTGACGTTGATGGTCAGCGCATCGAGCAGCTTCGCGTACTCCTCCGGGCTCGAGTCCAGGAGCTTCGAGTACTGCCGGTAGGTGTGCAGGTTCAGCGCCCGCAGGCGCGCGGCGATCCGCCGCTCCACGTAGGGGCAGCGGTACTGGGTGAGGTCCAGACCCCGCTCGTCCGAGACCTTGGCCAGCAAGCGGGTGATGTCCCCGCGATAGACGTTCTCGGTGCCGGCCTGCTCCATGAAGGACCTCTCCGCGTCAGGGACACGTGCCGACGTTGCTCCAAGTTTACGCCAAGCGCGGCGCACGCTAGAATCCAGATGCCTTCCATCTTGAGGAAACCCATGTACAAGGACTCACTCTCCGCCAAGATCCTGTCCGTCTCGCTCGTCACCGTCTTGTTCCTTGCCGCCGCGGCGTCCGCATGGGCGCTCACCGACGACTTCATGCGCCGGGGCCACATGCCGACGGGCGCGACGATCGACGGCAAGCAGGTCGGCGGTCTGTCCGACGCGGAAGCTCTGCGCGTCGTCGAGGAGCAGGTCAAGGGCCCGCTGCTCGCCCCCGCGACGGTCACCTTCGAGGGCAAGTCGTTCACCCTCGATCCCGCGACGTACGTCACCATCGATACCGAGGGCATGCTGGCGGCGGCGCTGGCACCCAAGTCGGATGCGCCCGTGTACCAGCGAGTCCTTGCGCGCGTGACCGGGGCCCCGGTCGGCGTCGACGTACCACGCAAGATGAAGGTCGACGAGGCGAAGATCGCGTCGTGGCTCGACGAGGTCAATCCGCAGGTCACGAAGGCAGCAGTGGACGCCTCCCTGGCCATCGGCACCGGCATGCTCAAGGTCGTGCCCGAGGTCCAGGGCGCCACGATCGATACCGCCACCGCTCCGGCCGCCCTCTCGAAGGCGCTCATCGACGGTGAGAAGAGCGTACCGCTGCCGGTCAGGGCACTGCAGCCGAGGCTCGCGGTCGCCAAGCTGGGCAAGACGATCTTCGTGAAGCTGCGCCAGCGCAAGCTCTACCTGTACAACGGTGATCAGCTCGAGAAGGAGTACGGAGTGGCCATCGGCATGCCGGGCTACCCGACCCCGAAGGGCTGGTACAAGGTCATCAACAAGCGCCGCAACCCCGGTTGGTCCAATCCGGGCAGCGCGTGGGCGAAGTCCATGCCCCCCAGCATCGCGCCGGGTCCCAGCAACCCCCTCGGGACCCGCGCCCTCGACCTCGACTCACCGGGGATCCGCATCCACGGCACGAACAAGAACTACTCGATCGGCACCGCGGCGTCCCACGGCTGCATGCGCATGCATCGCTGGGACATCGAGGACCTCTTCGAGCGAGTCCCGGTGGGCACGAGGGTCATCATCCTCAGCTAGTCCCGCGACCGCCCCGTCTCGCGATACACGAAGGCCCGCCGGATCGGCGGGCCTTCGTCGTCTGGAGCGGGGACGGATACCGTACCGCTACGGCCCGTCGTACGTGTAGATCTTCGCCACGTTGCTATGGCAGAGGTTCGTGCACGACCCGCCGTTCGGGCCGATGTGCGTCCAGCCGATGTCGGCGCGGATCAGGTGCTCCTTGGTGACCGAGCCGTGGCTGACATGGCACGTCCCGCAGCCGAAACCGAGCCCGCCGTCCGCCGGCACCGCAGTGTCGTACATCCGCGAGTGGAACTTGTGCAACGAGCCGGCGACGGTGATCCCGAGCCATGGGCTGGGTCGTGTCGTGTCGAAGAAGCGGCTCGACGTGTTGACGGCGCCGTCGGTGCCGCCCGGAGCGGCCCCGTCGTAGTAGGTCGAGCTCTTGTGGCAGCCGAAGCACAGGGAGCCCGAGGTGTCCGGCGTCACGCCGAGGAACGGCCGCCTGAGCAGCGGCGCTGCGGCGGAACGATGGCCGCCCGCGGGCTCGAGCGCCCCCGCGGCGTTGCCGTGGCAATCGGTGCAGTACAACACCGAACCGTTGCCCCACGACCCGACGTAGCTGCCCGGCAGGGCGGCGGGCGCGAGGGAGACCGCTTCGACCGCGTGGACCGACGCGTTCTGATCGTTGACGAGGGCCGCGATGTCGCTACGCCGCCCGCTGGATGTCGCATGGCACTTGAAGCACACCTCGTACTGGTTGCTCGCGCGGGCCGCGCCCGCGAGCGTCTGCGCCCCGGCCGCGGTGTTCGTGACGGCGAAGCCCCATGCACCCCGGACCGTGCGGGTGACCGCCGGCGCGCTGGTGACCAGCGTGCCCGACGCCTCGTGCGAGCTGTGGCAGTCGCTGCACGTGACATGGCGGGCGAACGCACCTGTCTCGGTCGACACGTGCGACGCGCTCACCTCGTCGATCGGATGTCGCGAGGGCAGCACTCCGCCGAAGTCCGCGGCAACGAGCGCGGGCGGCGAGCCCGCGAGCTCGGTGCCGTCCCCGCGAAGCGTCCGGACGAACGTCAGGGCGGCACCGCTCGGGCGGTAGACGTCCGCCGAGGGTCCGATCGCTCCGGCCGCGCCGGCCCAGAGGCCCGCGTTTCCCAGAACGGTCTCGGGGGCGCCGTCACCATCGACGTCGGCGACCACGAGCGAGCCCGCGCGGTCCATCACGGATGTGTCGTAGTAGAGCGCGGATGCGGCGTCGAGTCCGGTGCCCGGGCCGGCCGCCTCGGCGTACACCGCCAGCCTGCTCTCGGCGGCGGCGGACTGCATCGCGATCGCGAGCTCGAGGCCGTTGCGCGCCGCGGGAGTGACCGACGGCAGGACGTCAGCGATGGTCGACGCCCACGGCACCGCGGAACCGGGGCCGCCGGCGGGGGTCAGGTCCGCTCCCACGGTGCCGAGCGCCACATCGTACACGCGCACCGCGCCGGTCCCGCCCGAGAGGCACACCACGATCTCGTTCCCCGACGCCGTCGTGTCGACGTCGCCGATGCTCGGTCCCCTCGGCGCGGTCCCGGCTCCCGTGGAGACGACCGTCGCCGGAAGGAAGGCTGTGGCCGAGCCGGGATCCTGCGTGAATACGCGGACCTCATCGCTGCCCGCGGACGTCACCACCAGGTCGGCCAGCCCCGTGCCACCCAGGTCGCCGGCGACGATCCCGCTCGGAGCGGTGCCGACGGCGATCGGGCCGGCAACCTGCGTCATCGTGTTGCCGACGATGTTCGCGAACAGGTAGAGCTGCCCGGTGGTCGCATCCACGATCGCCACCTGCGGCAGCCCCACGAGGTCCGCCAGCGGCGCGATGAACCGGCCGATGGCCACGTGGTCGGGCGTCACGCCGATGGCTGCCGGGCCGGGGTCGCTGAGGCCCAGCAGAGCGTCCCGGTGCCGGATCGTGAGTGTCTGGTTGCCGCGGTCCGCGACGACGAGTTCCGCCTGCCCGTCGCCGTCGACGTCGCCCGCGGCGGCCACGCCGCCCGAGCCCGCCGCAGCGTACGCGCGCGGCCCGATGAGGTCACGTGGCGCCGCTCCCGCGGTGGCGCGGCTGTAGACGTCGACGCGAGCGCGCGCCGCGGTCTCCGCGCCCGGCCCCCAGGCGAGTGCCAGCTCGAGCGCCGAGGCCTCGGCCGCCGGGTACGCCAGTGACTTCAGGTCGGTCTTCGCAACCCCGGAGGGCGCGTGGCAGGTGTCGCACAGTTGCCGGCCGGGCTTCTCGAGCAGGCTGGGTACGGCGCCGCCGCTGCCGTCGCCGCGGCCCATCGCCGCGTGGCAGACCTGGCACTCGCCCACCCGGCGCTTGGCGCCGGCCGCGGGCCACTCACCGCTGACGGCCACGGTCGCGGTCGAAAGCGCGTGGGCCGATGCGCCGTAGGTCGTCTCGCCGGACCACGTGTGTTTCGGCTCCGGGTGGCACGTCAGGCACAGGCGCCGGTCGTTGGCAGCCACCACCGCCGTGCTCCCGGCGCCGGGCGTCGTCACGACGCTCGAGATCAGCGGCGCTATGGACGAGCCGTGCGCCACGTGGCAGTTGGAGCAGCGGATCTTCGTCCCGTTCGCCGGGTCGGGCATCCCCGTGTAGTGGCCGGTCATGCGATAGACCGCGAGGCCGTCGAAGCGCGAGGCGGCCCGGACCTTGTGACACGAGGCGCAGAACTCCTCGCGCGAGAAGACCGCGGTCGAGGTGTCCGTCCACGAGCGGAGCAGCTTGGGATACGGCGCGCCGCCGACCGACACGCGATCGGCGCCGTGCGGGTCGTGGCAGCTGCCGCAGACCTTCGGCGAGGGGCCGAAGCTCGAGGTCAGCGGGATCAGGCTGTGCGTCGACTCCAGCGTGAACGAGGTCTCGACGTCGAACTGCGAGCCGAGACCCGGGGAGCCGTGGCAGGTGTAGCAGAGCCCCACGTCGCCGCGCGCCGGCGCCGGGAAGCCCGGCGAGCCGAACTCCGAAGCCGGCGCGATGATGAGCGCGTTTCCCGTCGTCTCGATGGCGAGCGGGGACCGGTAGCCAAGCGACACGTTGGCGGTATGGGCGCGGTGGCAGATCGCGCAGGAACCGGCGGTCTGGGTGTCCTCGGTGACGTGCGGGGGAAGGGCGGCGAAGGCGGACGCGGGAAGAGTCAGCACGGCGACCGTCGCGAGCGCGGCGAGTGCCCTCAGGACGTGCGAAGCCACGGAAAGGCGACGTGTCCCGGAGGCCGCCTGCGCCCCCCGCGACGCCCCCCCGGTGAACAGTCCCGAACCCAGTGGAAAAGCCTCCCTCGTGCACCGCCCAGTGGCGGCACGACATGACGGTCCCGGCGGTCGTACGCCCCGGCCCATCGCTTTCGCCGCGCAGGCCAGAGCCGTGCGCGCTCCAGCCGGAGAGCACGCGGCACCGCCGGGCCCGAAGCTCACCCGGACCCTAGCGGCTACATTATATAGTGCGTCGCCGTTTCCTGCCCGACAGGATGATGGATACCGCGCCCGCGGCGCCCGCGAGGACGATGCCGGCCGCGAACCACCATCGCGGATCGCCCAGGATATCGTCGAAGACCCCGGTGGACGTCGCCGCGGCCACGCGCCAGACCGAGACCCGAGCGTGCCCCGTGTCGGTCACGAAGAGGCGGTCGCGACCGTCGGTCGCGACACCCGTGGGCTGCAGCAGCCCTGCTTCGCCCGCGCCCTGGCTACCCGCCGTGGCAAGCGTCCGTCCGTCCGAACGGCTCACGAGCACGTCCCCGCCGGTCGCGTTCGCCACGGCGAACACGGTCCCCCCGGCACCCGGGAGGGCGCAGATGCCGCGGGGCAGGCCGCCGAACGCTGCCGCTCGCACGAAGCCCAGTCCCCCGGTGAACGTCACCAGGCGCGCGTTGTTGCTGTCCGAGGCCACGACGGTGCCCTCCGACACCGCGATGCCGTTCACGAACGAGAGCGGCCCGTCCTGCATGGCGAGCGGCGACTCTCCCCGGTAGCGCAGGGTCGGCGAGAAGTGCACGATCCGCTGACGCGCCCCCACGTCGGAGACGTAGAGGCTGCCGTCCTCGGCGAATGCAAGGGCGAGCGGCTGCCATGCCGCGACCACGGCGGACCCCGCGGCATCGTCCGCCGAGGCCGAGAACGTCTCCACGAAGCTGCCGTCGACCTTGTAGGTGGCGATCGACTTGAGCCCGCGGTCCGTGACGTAGAGCAGGCCATCCAGCGGATTGCGCGCCACATACAAGGGCGTCAAGAGGCGGTCCGCCCCGAACGCGCGCACGAACTCCCCATCCAGCGTGAACGACACGATCTGTCTGCGTCCGGCGTCCGCGACGTACGCGCGGTTTCCTTCGACGGTGATGCCGACCGGCTGCTGCAGCCGGCCCTCCCCCTCCGTCCCGAACGTCGCCACGAACACCGGCGCAGGGATCCGCATCGCGGCCTCCGAGCTGGAGGTCCCGCTGCGGGGCCAGAGGAGCGCCGCCGCGACGCCGCCGACGGTCAACGCGGCGACCGCCACCAGCGCCCAGAGATCGCGTCGGGATCGGCGATCGATCGGCCCGGGCCCGCGCATCACGGTATGAGGGCCGCCGCGACCGAGGTGAGCTCGCCCTTGGTCGATCCCACGGTGCCGCCCGCCGAGTAGGACTCGATGACGATGAGCACCGCGCCCTCGCTCCAGGCGACCGCGGCGAACTCCTTCGAGTTCGCGCCGTAGAGCAGCGTGCGGCCGTCCGTGGTCACGGTGGCGCGCGCGCTGGGGTACTGGCTCGCGATCATGGCGGTCGCGGCCGCCTTCGCGGACGCGGCGTCCTTGTACTGCTCCGCCACCACCACGAGTGAGGTCACGGACTTGGCCGACGTCGGGACGTACTCGCGCGTCAGGGCAGTGGCATCGGCGACGACGGGATCCGCCTTGTAGCCGGAGAGCGCGTCGGGGACCCATGCCGCGAGGCTCGCGACCGGGCCCTCGGGGACACCGCCGCCCGGCGTGACCGGCGGCGTCGCCGGCCCGGCGGGACCCGTGCCGGTGTCGACAACGGGCTTCTTGCCGGCGTCGATCAGCGCCACCTGCTCGGCGGCCTTGCGGTAGTTGGCGTCGAGGCCGAGGATCTCGGCGAGCTTGCCACGAGCGGCATTGAGGTCGCCCGCCTCGATGGCCTTCTGCGCCGCGGCGTAGAGCGCCTCGATGACAAGGTGCTTCTCGCACGTGACCGTCTTCGTGACGACCTTGTAGCTGCTCGCCTTGCTCGCGGGCACCTCGATGGTCTTCACCGTGCTCGAGACCGTCTCGCCGTACGTGCACACGACACGCTGGCCGGTCTGCACCTTGACCGTCTGCTCGCCACAGCCGACGGCGCCCAGGACGAGCACCAGGGCCAGCACGACTGCGATGGACTTCGGATGCTTCAGCTTCACGGGGTCACTCCTCGGTCTTGGGCGGGATCGCTGCCGTCTCGGGCATGGGGCGCATCGCTCGGCCCGACAACACTACAACCAGCCCGAGGACCGTGCCAATGACGGCGACGGCCGCCGGCCAGACGGTCAGGGCCTTGAACGTGATGGCCGCGTACTCGGTGCCGAAATCCACCTGGACCTCCGAGGAGAGCCAGTCCGTGAGCACATGATACGGGGTCGCCATCAGCGGGATGTACGCGACCGGGGCGAGAAGTGCCGCGGCCGCGGACCAACGCGCGCCGTCCGCGGCGGCGGCGACAAGGAGCGCAGCGCATGCGAGCGCGGCCCAACCGGCGACCGTCTCCCATCCCAGCAGCGCCCACGTGACGTCCAGGGCGGCCCCGCCACGGTTGGAGGTGACCGTCGCCGACATCGCAGGCAGGAGGAAGCCCGCGGCGGCGACCGCCGTGAGTGCGGCTCCGGCCCAGAGCACCCACGGTGCGGGGTGCGCGGGCGCGTCGTCGGCCACGCTTGCGCGAGCGAGCGTGGCCGTACCGGCGACCACCAGGGCGGTCCCTCCGGCCACGCCCGCCCAGACGAGCGGGTTCGGCCCCGAGACGCCCACGACCCGCTCGGCGAAGATGAGCAGGGAGATCAGGCTCGGAGCCAGTATGAGCGAGGCGCCGGCCGCGACCGGACGCCGCAGCCGCATCGCTTCGGCCCAGAGCAGCCAGGTGATGCCGGCCGCGGCGGCCCAGAGCGCGATGGTCGAGCCGTTCTCGGCCACGTAGGACCCCTGCGCGGCCGCACCCGTCACCAGAGATGCGACAAACCCGCATGCGGTGCCCGCGGCGCCGCTGACGAGCATGGGGCGCGCGGCGCCGTGCTTTCGGCCCAGGTGCGCCATCAACAGCCCTCCCGCCAGGAACGCGACGCCCGCGACCAGCATCCACGCCTCTTCTGTGGCGTAGCGCACGAGCGGAGAGAACGAACTGGGTCGCTCCCAGCTGGCGAGCACGCCCGCAGCGCCTGTCACCGCTGCCAGAGCCCCTGAGAGCGCCACCACGCTCCCGCGCCACCTGTCCCGGCGCCACAGTGCGGAAACGGCGTACAGGAGCGCCATGGCGCCCCACAGGACGCCCGCGAAGAACACGAGCTCGCTGCCGGGCGGCGCGTCGCTGTAGCGGTTGACGGCCACGAGGAACGGAGCAGCGAAGAGGCCGAGCGCTCCGGACAGCAGCGCGAGCCCGAGGTCGCGCGCGCCCAGCTCCCGCAGCGAGCGCAGGTCGCTGAAGCCGGTGACGGGAGCGCCCAGCATCACGACGACGCCGACGCCCACGGGAAACACGGCCGCCGGCACGCCCTTGCCCGCGAGCGAGCTGAACAAGCCGATCTGCGCGGCGAAGGCCAGCGCGAGTCCGGCGGGCAGCGAGAGCGTCGCGAGCGGGTTCTTCACGCGGATCCCTTCCGGCGCCTCGGACGAGGCGCGCGTGACGAAGCGTCGATCGTCCGTGCGGTCACGCGTCGGTGGTCGTGCATCAGTGTCCCACGAACGGGGAGGGGCCGGTTGCCCGGCCCCTCCCGTCGTTCCAGGTCAGGATCCCCAGAAAGGCGAATCCTTGATTGCGAGTGCTACTTGTTGTGGCAGCGTTCGCACACGCCACGGTTGTTGAGACGCAGCAGAGCGCTGTCGTCCGTCGGAGCAACGCCGCCGCGGCCGCTGTCCGGCTCCTGGTTCGTCGGATCGAAGACGTTCGCGTAGCCGGTCATGACCGCCGTGGTGCCGTGGGCATTGTGGCAAGTCATGCAGTCGATCCAGTCGGTGTTGGTCGGAGTGAGCTCGCCCGCAGCGTGCGCGAGGGGCATACCGCCCGATGCCGGGTTGGCGACAACGGCACGCGGACCCTTGAACGTCGTCAGTTCGACGTTGACCGGGTGACGGTGACGAACCACGTTGCCAAAGATCGAGTCGGCCTCATACGTGTTCGAGGCGCTGACCGAGTCGGCCGGCGATCCCATGTAGAAGGTATGGCAGCCTACGCACCAGCCGCTCATGCCCTTGAGGGGATCGGGAGTGACGCCGCCCGCGCCCTTGGCGTACTTCGCCGTGGTGTAGTCCGGCTGGTAGCCGAGTGCGATGGCGTCCTCGTGGAGACGGAAGCCGCCGACCGGGTAGCCGGTCTCGTTGGAGACGACGTACGGCTGCGGGTTGTCAGAACCGTCGTAGCCGCCGACAGCCGTGCCGAAGACCTGGTCCTTGAGCAGCCGGTAGTTCGAGCTGCCGTGGACGTCGTGGCAGGAGCCGCAGTCCATCTTGATGAGCGCGGAACCCACGCCCACGGACGGAACGGTGCTGCCCGTGTACGTCGCGTTCGCGGGATCGGCCGCCTTGAGGCCGACGATACCGCCGCCGTACGCGCCCCACGACGCACCGAAGTAGTCGTGGGTCGACGTGACCTTGCGGTCCTGCCAGTCGGTGAAGATCGCGTTGCCGCCGCCGTCAACGGCCGGCTTGCCGAAGGGACCGCTCAAGAGCGCGGTGTTGGGCACGCCGTAGGAGCTGCCGTTCGCGCGGGTCTCGAGAACGCCTTCCTCCACGTTCGTGGCCGCACCCAGAGCGGATGCGCCGTGGCACGTGTAGCAGAACTGGTATAGCTGGGTGTAGTCGCCGATCAGCAGTGCGCTGTGCACGCTGCCGTCGCTCGTAGCGGTCCACGTAACAGAGCTGGGAGCGGTGTGGGCCCGGTGGCAGCCCGCGCACTGGTCGGTGTTCATGTCGTAGTTCCCATGGACACCGGCATTGGCGAGAGCAACGCTCGGGACCAGCATGACCGCGAGCGCCAACACGCCAGCGACGAGCAGGAACGTTCTCCTTCGCGCGGTCATCGGGCCTCCCCTCCGGCAACAAGCTCTTCTTCGGCAATCTTGGCACGACGAGCCGCGAGTGCCAACAGGCCACCTGCGACGAGCGTCGGAGCAAGAGCTGCCTTGGCGAACGGCCCGGAGAACAGGCTGCTGACCATCGGAGAGATGTGGTCCTCCATGAACGGGTCGGCCTTCGGTGCGAGGAGCATGTACTTGCGGCTGTACCAGAACATACTGCCGTCACCCTGGACGGAGATGATCTTGGCGGGATTGCCAGCGGGCAGTGCCTTGCCGGCGTTCAGCATCGCGATGACGTTGGCCCTCGTGTCGTAGTCCATCGCCTTCGCGGGGCAGCTGTACACGCATGCGGGCTGGTGCTCCTTCTCCGGAACCGTGGAGAAGTCGGCCTTCGTCGGAAGGTCTCCGCCGAGTCCGGCACGGCCCCAGCACATCGTGCACTTCCACGCCTTGGCGTTGGGGTAGGCCGAGTTGGTGGTACCCCGTCCGATCTTGGGGTAGCCGCCGCGACCGCACTGCGACTGGCAGACCTGACCGCAGGTGCTGTTGGTCTTGGGGTTGATCGCGGCCGGATCGCACAGGGCGGGGTCGATATAGACCGCGCCTGATGCGGCATCCTTGACGATCGCGAGCTTCCAGCAGCCCTTGGCGCAAGGCGGGTCGGGGCAGTGCCAGCAGCTGAACCGCACGAACGGTGCGGTGTCGACGCGGCGCTGCGGCTTGATCACCATGCGCTGGTTGAAGGTGACCTTCTGGTTGGGTTTGTTGTCCAGAGGGACGATGCCCTTCATTTCCCATGTGCGCTTGCAAGCGATGACACAGCCGTTACAACGCACGCACTTGTCAACGTCTTGCGCGATAGCCATCACATTTGCCATTTATGCCACCTCCCTTACAGGTCTGCTGGGGTCTTGGACAGGTCCGTACTCAGTTCGCAGAGACATGCTTTGTACTCCGGGATCATCATGTTCGCGTCGCCTGCGTCGATGCACAGGTCGTTGGCACGCGAACCGGTCGACAGACCGCGGTCACCCCAGTGCCACGGAATGGCGACGACGCCCTTCGCGACACGCTGGTTGCCCTGCAGGCCCGTTCCGACCCTTGCTTTGAATCCCTTGGCCCATCCGGCCGGTACGTCCGTGCGGCTCTCCTGCTCCGTGGTGCTGTTGGAGCGAGCCGTGATGACGTTGACCATCTGGCCGTCGACGATGCCGTAGTTGCGGGCGTCGACCGAGTTGATCTCGATCCACGGCACCGGCTCGGCTTCGACGTTCCAGCTGTTGTTGCGGGTGATCGGGCCACCCTGGAAGTGCTCGACGCACCGGATGGTGGTCAGGATCAGCGGGAACTTGGTGACTGAGCCGATCGGCGAATACGTGTCGCCTCCATAGCCCGTGCCGCGACCCCAGATGAGGTCGAGAGACGTGCCGGAGATGGAGTTGCGACCGTACTTGGCGACGGCTGCCGTGTTAGGCGACTCGTAGGGCTCGGTGTGGGCCGGGAAGCGACCCGGAAGGCTGTGGACCCCTGCGGTGGCTCCGTACGGCTTGTCCTTGAGGTTGTGGTGCTTGCGATAGTTGTTGTGCGCGTAGGGCGCGACCGCCGTGCTCGTGGTCGAGAAGAGCCTCACGCAGCGGTCCGGACCCTGGAAGCCGTCGGTCTGATCGCCCGGGACCGGGTTGCCGGAGTCGGGAGCGATGCCGGGGCCCATCTTGCCTGTTGCCGTTCCGCCGTTGTTGCTGTACAGCGTGCGGCGGTTGACCAGCCACGAATAGCCCCACTTGTGCAGGCCATACGTGCCGTACGGATCCTCGAGCGAGCGGCTCTTGGACCGGTTGGCGACACCCCAGGCCGTGTAGGACGCGCCGAGGCGTGTGGTGAACCCGGCGAACCGCGTCGTGCCGTTGTCGGATGCCGGATCGACGGCCGCGTTTCCAGCATCGTACGCGGCATGGTAGATCCAGACGGTGCCGCCACCGGCGTTGGAAACGGCGGTGGTCATCTGCCGATAGACCTTCTCGGCCACGAACTCGGCGCCAACCATGGCGCCCGTCTTGATGGGACCCTCGTGGGTGAACCCGCCGGACGCCGCACCGAACGCGGTCGCGCCGAACGGGGTCCAACCGTACTGCTGGCCGTAGAGGGCGTCGTAGACGCTCACGTACGTACCGGCGCCCGGATACTGGACCGGAGCGTGCGCCCCGACCGTGTAGCCGAGACCGCCGGAGCCGACAGCCAACTGCCACTTGGCCGAGATGTGCGAGAACGCGCCCTTCTCGTCCAGCTTCTTGGCCAGGCTCAGCAGGTACTCGTTGTCGGTCTTGCAGTTGCCGCGCGGCGGGAGGGCCTCGTAGCGCCACTGCAGGACGCGCCCGGAGTTGACCGCCATGCCAGCCTGCTCGACGTGAGCGGCGGCGGGCAAGAGGTACGTGACCGCGCCGGCCTTACGGCGGGTCTTGGCAGTCTCCGTCTCGAACATGTCCTCGACCACGAGCAGGTCGAGGTTCTTGAGGGCGTCGCGTACCGCCTTCTGGTTCGGCTCGGTGACCGCCGGGTTCATGCCGAGGCAGTAACACGCGGTCGTCGTGCCGGCGATCATCTTGCGGTACATGGTGATGTGGTCGTCACCGTTGCCCTTGGGCCACAGGTCGTAGACCGCGTTCACGGCCGCGCGCCTGTCGGTGATCGATGCGATGGTCGTCGAGTCGATGTAGTCGACGGTCGCCGAGTACGCCGGTGCGAACCAGTGCATCGTCATGTTGTAGAAGCCCTTGGACTGCAGGTTGAACGCTGAGACCAGTCGCCCGGGGAAGTTGGTGGCGTCCGGCTCAGTCTTGGGGAAGTCGTAGGTGGTGCGGGTGTAGGCGTCGTCGTAGTCGGCGGCGCCACCGCTCATGCGGCTGCCCCAGACGCCGTCCATGTACTTGCCGAACGCGCTCGCATCGTTCGATGCAGGGGTCGCGTGACCGGCGGACATGAGCGTCGGGTTGCCCGTGTAGCCCGGGATGTAGTTGTAGAGCACACCCATGTCCGTGGAGCCCTGGACGTTGTGGATGCCGCGCAGCGCGTTGATGCCGCCGCCGCAACGACCCATGTTGCCGAGGATCGTCTGCAGGTTCGCGAACATCTTGATGTTCTGCGCACCGACGGTGTGCTGCGTGATACCCATCGCGTACAGGAACGTCGTGGCACGGTACTGGGAGCTGTAAGGCGTGTTCACCAAGGAGGTGAACGTCGCGTCCGTGTAGCTGGCCATGCGGCTGTGCTCGATGAGCGCGTTGGCGACCAGGGACACGTCCGTCGGCTTGCAGCCGCAGATCGCGGTCGCTTCAGCCTCGGTGTACGGCGCCACGTGCGCCTTGAGCTTCTGCCAGACGCAGTCCGGATCCGTGATGTCGGCTGCCGCGACGGGCAGGCCCGTGAACGGAGACCACCAACCCTTGTACAGGTTCTCCTGCTCATCGTGGTGCCAGATATGGAACGTGTTGCCCACCTTGGCGATGGTCGGGCGCCCTATCCCGGAGGTGAGGGTGTCCGTGAACCCGAGCTTCTTGTTCGGGTTCATCCGCGTCCAGGTGATGCCGTCGGTCGACCGCGCCATGCCGATCTTCATGGGCACGCCGTCGGCGTCGTAGCCGCCGTAGACCATGTAGAACATGGGGTTCGCGGTCTTGACGACGACAGGTGCGAACACGCGGAAGTCATCCCAGTCGCCGCTCGTCGACGAAGGCTTGAGTGCCGGCGTGGTCGAGACGGTGAAGGTCGCGCCGGTCCAGGCCGACGGAGCGTCGGTCGTGGTGCCCGTCTGGTAGATCTTGTACTCCAGCGCGGCGCTGCGACCCTGCATGTACAGCTTGTAGGTGGTGCCGTCCTTCAGTACCGACGGCTTGTCGAACTTGTAGACCAGGGTCGTGTCGGTGTCCGTGAACGGGGTGACGTCCGGCTCGAGCAGCGTGGCAACTGAGGTCCAGGCCAGGCCGTCGACGGACTTGTACAGGACGATCTTGCGCGAGCCGTTGTTGTTGAGCATGTACAGCGCATCGGTCTCGCGCCACACGAACGGAGCATTGCCCATGGCCACGGTGTAATCGGTGGCGACACCGGCGCTCCAGCTCTTACCGTCCGCCGAGGTGGCGTACAGGATGTTCGTGGTGTCCGCACCGGTCATGCGGCGATACCACATCTTGTAGGCCTTGGAGGTGTCCGGCTCGACGCTCGGAGCATCGTAGATGACGCAAGGCTCGAACGCGTCCATGGCCGTCTGCGCCGACGTGTTGCAGCGCTCGTAGTCGGTGCCGGCGGCGTTGACGATCAGTCTGGCGTCCGTGAACTTGGAGCGGTCGGCCTCGGTGCTCTCCAGCGACGTGGATCCGTCCGGAGAGAACTTGTGCGCCTGTGCCTGGTTCAGGAACTGCTCGAAGTGGGTGCTGTACTTCTTCGTGGCGTCCGTGGGGTCGTCCGCGACGTTGTTGATGATGTAGTTCATCACGGCGTTGCCGAAGGCGATGTCGGTGCCGGGGCGGATACGGACGTAGTTGTCGGCCTGCATCGACGTGCGCGTGTAGCGCGGGTCGATCGAGATCATCTTGGCCGCCGGCTTGTTCACCGTGATGGCGGCGTTGTAATCGTTGGGCAGGCCGGGTGCACGCTTGGCGCGGTTGATGTGCGCCATACATGCGGGATGGTTCTCAGCCGGGTTGGCACCCCACGCAACGACCAGCGTGGTGTTTCCGATGTCGGACCAGCTGTTGGTCATCGAGCCACGAGCGAAGGCGGCGGCCAGACCGGCCACCGTGGTCGAGTGTCATATACGGGCCTGATGCTCGACGTTCGTCGTGCCGAAGTTCGCGATGATCTTGCGGTAGATGTAGTTGCCCTCGGTGTTCACGTGCGACGAGCCGAGGAACGCGACGCCCTTGCTGTTGTAGCCGTTGGCCGCAGTCGGTGCGCCATAGGTGTCGCGCGCAGCTTTCAGCTTCGTCGCGATGTCATCGAGCGCGGTGGGAAGCGCCACCTTCTGCCACGCGGTGTTGGCTCCCGACGCGGTGCCGTAGCTGCGGTATGCGACGCCGGTCGTGAACGTGGCGTCAGCCAGGAACGTGTCGCTGACCGGGTGGTGTCCGTTGGAACCGGCAAGCTCGGGTGCGCCCAGCGCCCATGCGCCGATGCGGCGCGGGTTCTTGACGAGCTGGAACGCGCCAGCGCCCTTGGCACACAGACCACCGTTGTTCCACGGGGACTCCTGGTCACCGTAGATGTCGATCACCTTGTCGTTGTAGACGACTACCTTCTGCCCGCAGCTAGCCGAGCAGTACGGGCACGTCGTGGTCGTCACAACGGACCCGGTCGGATACGCCATGGCCGGAGCCGGCATCATGCCGAATTCCAGCCCGGCGGTCGTTGCGGCGGCTCCCGCCCCCGCGACCTTCAGGAAGTCCCGGCGTGAGAGCTGGAACCCCCCTTGGTCCTTGTCCTTTTTGCCCATATTTCCTTCCCTCTCTGGTATGCGCAGATCAGGCTCGGTTCGTTTCGCAAGTCGTGGCGCTCATCGTCCGGGTTGCTCCCGGTCATCGGCGTGTTGGCTGGACTCCTTCCTGGCGAGCCGGTGTCGATGAGTCTGAAACAAAAAGGCCCGTAGACGTGCGGACTTCATCCGCCGGTCATGGGCCTTTGTGTCTGCCTATTAGCGTCTCCCTTACCCCTCGGAGCAAACGCGACGAAGGCCCCTCTTGCCGGAGGGCCCTGACTTCTCGTCGCGTCTCCTTTCCAAGTGGGGAGGCGCCGCCGTTTCCCGCGACACCCTATCGGCCCGCCGCCCGTGGCCCCGTGGGGCTGTAGGTCGTCGGGCTCGGAGACTTGTTCCACTGTCAAGAACGGCCGGTGACGCGCTATCACCGGCGGTCGGCGACGGCTTGTAACAGAAGTTACAATCCGCGTACCAATGAGGCTACGCCTCGTTGCCGCGCCATGTCAACGCCGCTCGTCATGCTTGCCGTGCAGCGGCAGCAAGAACCTTCCAGACGGTCGCTACTTGCGTAGTTCGATGAACCTTTGGACGAAAGCGCCCCTGTCATAGACGTCGATATCGAGCAGCACTGCCAGGCGCGCCAGCTCCGGATCCTCGGTGCACAGCGTGTGCGCGCGCTTCGCCATGGCGAGCACGCCGGCGCGTTCGATGGGAATCCCGAGCTTGGCCGCGAGCGCACTCGCGTCGGAGTACGAGTAGCGCTCGGGCTGGAGAAGATCGCCCAGGTCGACACCGTCGACAACGCGCCCGTCGAACACCGGGTGAACGGCCTCGGGTATGATCCAGCGCCACTTGCGATTGACCATCTTCGGCACGAACTCGGCCGCGATCATGCCCTCCACGAAGTCCTGGGTCACAACGAAGCGGCGGCGGCGCAGGAACAGCGGGATCAGGAGCAGCGGCAGTGGCAGGAAGCACCAGCCCCACTTGCCGGGAGCGATCTTCGTCACGCCGGGGATCTCCACGGCGCGGTAGCCCCACACCTGGATCTGGTTGTTCTCGCGGTCCGAGATGTAGATGCGTCCGCGGCCGTCGATGGCGATGTCCTCTGGGTACTGGAACTGCCCCGGGCCGAAGCCGTTCTCGCCGAAGTTCGCGAGGCTCGTGCCCTCGGGCGAGTAGATGTCGACCATGTGGGACAGCACGTCGACCACGTACAGACGCTTCTCGGCATCGATCGCGATGCCGCGAGGGGTGCCTTCGGTCCGGATGATGCGGCGGAACGTGCCCGTGGGGCTGAAGACCTGGAGCCGCCGGTTGTTGCTGTCCGCGACGTAGAGGTCGCGCTTCGCACCGGACCCGGGCGAGAGGGCCAGACCGTTCGGGAACGAGAACACGCCCTGCTCTCCGAGCGGATCGGTCACCTGCTTGCCCTCGCCGAAGTTGGCCTTGAGCTTCCCGTTCTTGTCGAAGACGAGCACGCGCTGGATCGTGTTGCCCGGCACGTCGGTCAGGTACACGTCGCCGTTCGTGTCGATGCTGATCCCGAAGGGCGACCACTCGTCGGCGAACGTGCCCTCCGGCTTGAAGGTCCTCAGGAACGTGCCCTCGGAGTCGAACACGTAGATCGCCTTGAGGCGGCGGTCGGTGACCCACACGCTGCCGTCGGGGCCGAGCGCGAGGTGCACCGGGTTGCGGAGCTTGTCGTTCACCCCGTCCTTGATCTTGTTGAACTGGAACAGGAACGCCCCGTCGACCGTGTAGCACTTGATGCTGCGAGTGCCGAAGTCAACGGCGTAGACGCGCCCGTTGCGCACGCCCACGCCGATCGGCTTGGTCAGCGCACCCGTGCCCTCACCCGCGATGGAGTAGAGGTACTGCGGCGGCTCGATGCCTGAGGCGGCCGGGACGATCTGCGGGATCGGCAGGCGACGGTTGGCCTCGAAGTAGACGGCGGTGTAGGTGAGCAGGGCGAGCAGCAACAAGAGCAGAAGGAACAGCGCCAGCTTCCTGCGGCGCGAGCGCTCTGCCACGCCCCTCGCGACCGCTACGGGCGCGCTCTCGGGGACGGGCTGCTCCACGCTCGGAACGTCGTCACTTGACATCGGCACTCAACCTCTTGATCGCTTCTTGGGCGGTCTTGTCGTCGGGCTTCATCTCGGCCAGGCGGCGGTACGCGTTGAGCGCCCGCTCCTTGTTGCCCTGGGACTCCCAGAGCGTGGCCACGAGCGTGATCGCCTCCACGCTGTCCGGGTCGAGAGCGGCCGAGATCCGGGCCTCGGAAAGCGCAGCAGCGGGGTTGGCCTGCACGAGCGTCCGGGCCTCGGAAAGGCGGTCCGCCGCGCTGGCGACCGCGGCCATCTTGTCGAGCTGCTCCTGCGGCAGCGTCACGCCCTCGGGCGCGCGCCCGACCGCGATCCTGAACAGCTCGGCGGCAGAAGCCTCGTCCTTCTCGGCCAGCGCCACGAGCCCCAGGTCGTAGTTGGCCTGCGCGTTGTTCGGATCGAAGGCGAGCGTGATCTGGAGCTCCTCCTTCTGCTTGTCCGGGAACCCGAGCTCGCGGTACGCGACTGAAAGCATGTAGTGGGTGTCCGAGGCCTGCTGCTTGATCCGGACGGCCTGCTTGAGAGCAGCGACCGCTTCCTCGTAGCGCTTCGTCTCTATGTAGGTGACGCCGAGGCCGTAGTAGGCCTCGTCGAGCGCCGGGTTGAGCACCGGGTTCGTCGTGTTCTCGAGGATGCTAATGATCTTGTTCCAGTAGGTCTCCGCAGTCTTGAAGTCCTGCTGCTTCATGGCGACGGTGGCGATCCCCGAGAGCGCGGGAACGTAGTCCGGCTTGATCTGCAGGGCCGCGTTGTACTGCTCCAACGCGTTGGCCAGCTGCCCGGCGTAGGCATATGCCTCAGCCAGCTTGATGCGGGCGTCGGGGTTCGCGGGGCTCGCCTTCACGATCCCGCGCAGGTTCTCGATGGCCCTGCCAGACGGCGAGGACACCGACTGCACCTGGCTGTTCGACCAGTAGGAGTAGCCAAGGTAGCCCGCCACGGCGACAACGGCCACGACGGTCGTTGCGATGGCGATGTCGAGCCAGCGGTTCCTGCGTTGCGTCAAGAGATCACCTGGTATGTGTATCGCGAAGCGCCGGGGGCCTGCCGGGGCCTTCTCCGTCGCTGACGGTGCTGCCCACCGACCCTATAGGCGGGCGCGGAGCCTGTCAACAAGTCCCCCGCCGTGCGGTCGCCCCGGAGATGCGGGGGCCTCACAGGGTCTTGCCCTTGTGGCAGCGGAAGCACAGCGCGTTGCCGGGGTATGCCGCGATCAGGACGTTCTTGTAGTCCAGCGCGCCGTGGCACTCGAAGCACAGCCGAAGGTCGTGCCCCGTCCGCAGCGAGATCGCGGTCGACTTCGCGGTCATGGTGAAGCCGACGTGACACTCCTGGCACCGGTACGGCTTGCCCTTCTTCTTCGCGACGTCGAAGTGCACGGCGTGTTCCGCGAAGCCCTTGTTCTTGATGTCGGTGGCCGGCTTCTGTTTCATCGCCGGGTGGCATCTGACGCAGCTCGCCTCGACGAGCTCGGCGCCGCGTAGGTCTTGGTGGTGGCACTGCTGGCATCGGCTGCGGTCCACGTGACACACGTTGCAGTCGGCGGCGTTCAGCCCTCGGGCCAGCGCGTGCGAGGACGTCCAGTCCGGCGGATGCGGGACCGGGGTCTTGTGGCACT
>Ga0209798_10000693_pt1 | contig 20521 bp, 17 predicted proteins | sample DOMMetBare3Fresh_FD_187475 | JGI IMG/M metagenome (GOLD analysis project Ga0209798, IMG submission 187475) | Wetland sediment microbial communities from St. Louis River estuary, USA, under dissolved organic matter induced mercury methylation -... | ecosystem: Environmental > Aquatic >...
GCGCTCCTCGAGGCCCAGCGGGCAGAGCTCAAGGCGGGCGCCGCGGCGCGGCGCGAGCTGGAGGAAGCGGTCGCGGGCTATCGGGCACGGGAGCTCCACACCTCGCTCCCGCCCGACGCGCACGGCCGGCGCATCGCGGTGGTACGTGACGCTCGCGGGCCGGTCGAGCGGCTCCGGGCCCTGGCCCAGGCGTTCAGCGAGCTGCCCGGCGGGGTATTCATCGGCGTGGGGGTCGAGCCGTGCGCATTACTCGTGGCGGCGGCGGCGGATACGGGGATGGACGCTGGAAGCGTGCTCAAGGCCGCGCTGGAGGCGAACGGCGGTCGTGGCGGGGGGAGCCCGCGGCTGGCGCAGGGAAGCGTGAAGGATCCGGCGGCGCTCGACGCGGCGGTAGCGGCTGTTCTAGCCAGACTGCAATGAGCGCGCCCCCATCCTCCCGAGCGCAGCGCAGGATGACGAAGCCATCGCTACCGGTAGAGTCGGCCGGCGTGCCGGATCCACCCGCCCTCGCGGCGGCCGTCGGGGTCGTGGTGGGTCCAGTGAATGACGCCGCCCCGGTCGTTCCATTCGTACTCCCCACGGAGCTCGACGGAGTCACCCGGCGTGACCGGGACCCGCGCCGCGAGATCGACGTTGTGCGCCACTAGCACGCTCATGCCGCCAGCCATCCGCACGATGAACCGCTGGTGGCGCGAGCCTTCCTGGTCATCAGGCAGCACCCGCAGCACGCGGCCGCCCGTTTCCACCTCCACGTTCGAGCTGTGCGTCCGGTACGCCTCCGCCACCGTACCGCCCAGCGGCGGCAGGGAAGGCGCTGCGGTCGGGACGGCGTCCCGGTTTGAGGCGCTCGAGCGCGATCGGAGGAGGTAGAGGGTCGCAAGGAGGAGGATGGTGAACCCGGCCTGCAGCAGCGGCCGGAGACGCCTATTCGTCACGTGGGGTGCTGGTGCCGCCCATGTGGGGCTCCAGCACGCCGCGGAGGTCCACTCCCTCGGCGCCCAGCAGCCGGAACAGCTCCCATTCGGCGGCGCGCGCCTGGCCGATGCGACGGCCGTTGTACATGAGCGAGATCACGAGGACGCCGTCCGGCCGGCCGAGGTACCCAGCGAGCGCGGCGACCTCCTCGAGGGTGCCGGTCTTCGCGTGCACCACCCCGCGCCCCATTCCCCCACGGAGCCGGCGCAGGGTGCCGGTGCCGTTGGCGGGCAGGAGCAGCGGGAACTGCTGGTTGCCCGGGAGCCGAGGGTAGCGCGCCAGATAGAGGACCTGAGTGAGCGGGCTGATCCGGTTAAGCTCGCTCAGGCCGCTGCCGTCCACCAGCGACACCCGCGCCGAGGGGCCCACCACCTGCCGGACGTGCTCGGTCACCAGGGCCGGACCGGTCGTCTGGCTGCCGGCGCCCCATTGGAGCATGAGCTCGGCGCCGATGTTGAGGCTCCGGCGGTTCACCTCGACAGCCACACTGTCGAACGGAGCCGATTCCACTTGGGCGAGTACGGACCCGGCCTGCGGCGCGAGCAGCACCGGTCCGCCCGGCATTACCCAGCGGATGCCGGCACGCTCGAGCGCGGCGGCCCAGACGGCAGCGAGCAAGCGCGACGGATCGTACGCCACCGCCGAGAAGCCGGCCGAGCGCCGATAGAGCCCGATCGTCCCGTTCAGCGTCCACCCGCCGTCCGCGCTGGGCGTGAGCCAGAGCCGTCCGCCGCGGCCGCTCACCGTGGTCGCCGCCATCCTGACCAGCCGCTCTACGCCGTCCGGGTACGCGCTGACGAGCGTCGGCGCCGCACCCGTCTCGCGGCCCGGCCGATAAGTGAGCGAGATGGTGTTTTCGTGGAGCGCGACAGGGCCGACCGGCGGGGCGTAGAGCTGGCCCTCGAAGTTCGCCGCCCAGACGGTGGGATAGTGGCTGGCGGCGGGGCCGGTGCGGCTGGTGAGTGTGAGCGGCCCCTCCAGCCGGCGGACCCCGCGGGCCCGGAGCCGTCGGGCGAGTTCCCGGAGTGTGGGCCCGTTCCGGCCAGCGCGGTCGAGCGTCCAGTCGCCGCCCAGCTCGAGCGCCCAGGTGCCCTGCCACCGCCCCGACGAGGGATCGAGGACGCCGTCACCCACGACCCGTGTGCTCATGCGGGATGTCCCGCCCACCCGGGCGCGGGTGAATCCGGTGGTGAACACCTTGGCGGTGGACGCGGGGATGAGCGCGAGTTCGGGGCTCACGCTCCAGAGAATGCGGCCGTCCATTGTGCCGACCGCGACCCCCCATTCGCCGCGCCCGGTACGCTCCGCCGTGCGGCGATACCACGCATCGAGTGCCTCGTGCTCTTTGGGCGTGAGCTCCTGGGCGGCGAGGGCCGAGGCAGCCACGGTGCCGCAAATGAGCGCGGCAACCAACGTCCCCTTGAGACGACGGGCCATGAACGACTCGCGGTTGATGACGGCGAAGCGTTGCACCACGGACAGGAAACCGACGTCGCCCAAACGTGCAAGCGTCGAGCCATGGCTCAAAGTATTATGCGATAAGGTGTTAACTTGATACGCGAGGCCCTCGATCGGGCATTTCGCCAGACCCGGGGCGGCCCCGGTGTCAGCCTAGGCGGAGGATAGGCTGCCCGCCTCCAGGCATGCCCCTGGAACGCCATGCTCCAACCTGGGCTGGAGTCGAGCCACGCGCTAGCCCGCGCGGGGCGTGCGGCAGGACGTAATCGACTCGATCGAGCGGTGGGGGAAGGAGCTCATGCGGGGAGCGATGGACGCCGGGAGCGGGAGGCGGTCGCCGGCCGGACCTGACCGGCACCCGGATACGGAATGGCGGTCAGACGCCGTCGGCGGCTGGCTCCGAGAAGGTGGTCTGCGGCTGCGGCATGGTCGCCGGCTCGACCCGGGGCGGCGGTTCGTCGCGCTGCGCGGTGAGCTCGTCTCCCGCCACTCTCGCCTGCACCCGCTGCATGACCATCTGCGCCATGCTCGCCGCCAGACCGAACTCACGGAGATAGTGGTCGGTGGCCGCCTTCACCCCCATGACCCCCTTCAGCAACCAGGCGAGCTCGAGCGCACTCTCGACGTGCGTCGCGACCACGGCCTCGGCCGCCCGCGCGCCCGCCATGCGCGCGAGCTCCAGCGTGCGCTCGTGATAGCGCCGCCGATAGCGGTGGTGCTCCAGGACGAGATCGAGGCGCAAACGGCTCCAACCCGTCAAGACCGGCAACTCCTGCTGCCGCGGGATTGCCTTGAGGTCCAAGGCGGTGAGCGTGCGCGACCGCACTACCTCGTGCATCGCTTCGGGCACCGCGGTCACGCGAAAATAGAGATCCAGCCCGCCGAGCACCGGGATCCGCGGCGCGAACTCACTGACGAACTGGACCGCCTGCCGGGTATGGGTGTCGATCAGCGCCTCCCAGCTCGCCGCGTACGCAACGCGCACCGCAAGGTGCAGGGCGTCGGGAATCCGTCGCAGCGACATCTGGCTGGGTACCGTCATGAAGACGACTCCGTGAGCAATATCCAGTCCTCAATGACGCAGGCCACCAGCGCCCGGCAGACGAGCGCAACGCCCCGGCGCTCGCTGACGGCTCGCGCGCAAAGCGCACAGGTTGTGGCAGAGGCCACGGCTCAGCGCGGTGGCGCGGGGCGGTGACGGGCATGACGGTCCTCCCAGAGGCGCAGCGACTCCAGCGAGAGACCCTCGAGCTCGAGCGCCACCGACCGGGCGGCAGTCAGCGCGGTTTCGACGTCATCGGTCCCGGGCGGGCCTGGCTCCCGGCCTCGCAGCTCAGCGACGCCGACCAGCACGGTGAGCTGGTTGTTGACCCGGTCCTGCAGCATCGCGCGCAGCTTTCGGATCAGTCGCGCTCGCTCGAGCCGCGAATGCCGCCGTACCGCCCAGATCAGGAATCCCTGCAGCCAAACGAGGAAGGTCAGCGCCGGCGTCCAGGTGTCCCCCATGTGCGTCAGGGTGAGGACCAGAGCGAGCAGCACGCCGGCCGCCGTGAGGAGCAGCTCGAGATGCTCGGCGATCCTTCCGTGGAGGACATCATGCAGCTTGGTGGGCGGGAGCAGTTCGACCTCCAGACAATTGGCTAGAGGGGTCCTGCTTCAATCTTGGCGGAAGCACGCACCCCGTCCATTGCCAGGATCTCGACACCGACAAGAAAATGACCCCGCCTCGTGCAAGACTTGGCGGGGTCGTCGTGGCGCCGGTGCTTACGCGGCCAGATCGCGCAGTTTATCGCCGTGCTGCTCGCGCAGCTGGCGGAGCGCCCGATCGCGAAGCTGGCGAATCCGCTCGCGGGTCACACCCATCATCCGCCCGATCTCCTCGAGCGTGCGAGTCGTCCCGTCGTCCAGACCGAAGTAGAGCCGCAGCACCTTCGCGTCACGGGCCGGCAGCGCCGCGAGCGCGGCGTCGAGGTCGGTCGTCTGGCTGTTGGCCATGGTGGTCGCGTCGGTCCCTTCCTGCGTGAGGGGCACGAACCGCTCCATCCGGCCACGCTCCTCCGCCTCGCGGGCAGGATGATCGAGCCGCATCGCCTCGATGTGGAGCGCGCTGAGCGCACGCACCGCGTCGCGGGTGAGACCGGTAGCCTTGACCAGCTCCTCGGTGGTGGGGGCCCGGCCGAGCTGCTCGGTGAGCAGCGCCGTCGCCCGGCCGAGCCGGTTCAGATCGGCGGTCCGGTTGAGCGGCACCCGCACCGGCCGACCATGGCGCGCGATCGCCGCCTGGATGGCCTGCCGGATCCACCACACGGCATACGAAATGAACTTGACACCCCGATCGGGATCGAACTTCCGGGCCGCCGTCATCAAGCCGAGGTTGCCCTCGCCGATGAGATCCATCAGTGGGACGCCACGGTTCTGGAATTTCTTGGCCACCGATACCACAAAGCGCACGTTGTGCCGGGCCAGCTTCTCCTGCGCCTCCACGTCACCGCGGAACGCACGACGCGCCAGCGCCGTTTCCTCCGCCACGGTAAGCAGAGGAATCCGGCTGATCTCCTGGAGATAGAAGTCCAGGCTCTCGCGCCCTTCGTCGGCCGCCCGGGGGAGCGGCGTGGCCCGAGGACGCGCCGTCCGGCGGGTCCGCTTCTTCGTAGCAGGCACTTGAAAACTCCTATCTATCGCCAGAGCAATGACTTAGGTATTCGTAAGGGGCGGCCGACCAAACCCACGCTACCTCCGCTTGATGAGCGACGGGCTCGGACCGTTGCAGGCTCATATCGAACACCCGACCAGGCCCTCAGGTTCCCCCCGTCCCGCGCCGCTTGGTGTGCCGCGTCGGCTCCGCCTCGAGGGGGTCGTCGGGCCAGTGGTGCCTGGGATACCGGCCCTTCAGGTCCTTCCTCACTTCGAAGTAGGTGGTTCGCCAGAAGCCCGCGAGGTCACGTGTCACCTGGACGGGCCGCCGGGCTGGCGACAGGAGGTGGAGAGTGAGCGGCACGCGGCCGCGCCCCACCGCCGGGGTCTCGCGCAACCCGAACAGCTCCTGCAGTCTCACGGCGAGCACCGGCGCCGCCGGGTCCGTGTAGTCCACGAGGATGCGCGAGCCGCTCGGCACCTGGACGTGCGTCGGGGCCCAGTCATCGAGCGCAGCGCGCCGGTCCCACGGGATCCGGTCGAGCAGCAGTTCCCCGAGATCGATGCGCCCCAGGTCGTCGAGGCGCCGCAGCCCGCCAACTCTCGATCCCAGCCATGCGTCGAGATCCGCGGCAAGTGCCTCGTCTGAAACGTCCGGCCAATCGGCATCCAGCCGGTGGAGAAAGGCGAGTCGGGCACGCGTACGCCTGCCCGACTCGCTCCACGGCAGACGATCCACCCCCTCCCGGCGGACACGTTCGATCAGAACCCGGGCCACCGCGTCGGAATCGGGGTCCCGCAGCGTCGTCTCCTTCAGCACCAGGGCCCCGAGCCGCCTGCGGCGCCGGGCGATCACCGCTCGGGTGGCGTCGTCCCAGGCCAGGATATCCTCGGCCACGATCTCGTCGGCGAAATGTGTCTCGATCTCCTCCAATGTGAGCGCCGCGGCCAGGAAGATCCCGCTTTCCGGCCGACGCCCATCGAGCTCGGCCGCCACCAGGTACTCCTCGCGCGTCAGCGCCTGCGGCTGGAGCGACGCCCCCTGGCCGTTACGCAACAGGAACCGTCCACCCACTCCCGGCCGGTGCTGGGCGATCCGGTCTGGGTAGGCGAACGCCAATAGGAGGCCGGGTGACACGGCCGCAGTCCCGCCAGCCTGTGCCGGGCCCCTCCCCGCGTCACGGCATGCCCGCACCTCGGCACGGACTCGGCGCAACGCCTCGCGATCGACGTCAGCGCGCCGCACCGACCCCCGCAGGATGTCGAGCCGGAGGCCAAGATCGGCCTCGAACGGGTTCTCGTGGCGGCGCAGAACGTCGCGCTCGGTGAGAAGCGCGGCGAGCTCGCAAGCGAGGGTCTCCGCGCCGAGCGCACGGCCGCGCACCACCATGTGGGCGAGCCGCGGATGGAGCGAGAAACGGGTGAGCCTCCTGCCGTGCGGCGTTATGCGCCCGCCCTTGTCCAGCGCGCCGAGCTCGGCGAGCAGCGCACGGGCCTCGGCGACGGCCGCGTCGGGGGGCGGATCGAGCCACGCGAGCTCTCCAGCATCGGGCACGCCCGCCGCAGCCAGGTTGAGCGCCAGCGGCGCGAGATCGGCCTCGAGAATCTCGGGGGAGCTCCGAGGCAGGAGTGCCGCGTCCTCCGGCGCAGACCAGAGACGGTAGCAGACGCCCGGTCCCTGCCGCCCCGCACGACCCCGCCGCTGGTCCGCCGAGGCACGGGAAACGCGGACGGTAGCGAGCCGAGTCATGCCGCTCCGGGGCGAGTACCGCGGCACCCGGGCCAGGCCGCCGTCCACCACCACGCACACGCCATCGATCGTAAGGCTGGTCTCCGCAATGGAGCTGGCCAGCACGACCTTGCGCCGTCCCGGCGGGCTGGCCCGGATGGCGCGGTCCTGCAGGTCCTGGGACAGGGTGCCGTGGAGCGGGATCACATCCGCCGGTGCGCCCTCGAGCAGCGCCTGCGTCCGTCGGATCTCCCCCGCCCCCGGCAGGAAGGCCAGCACGTCACCCTGCTCTTCGTCAAGCGCGCTGCGCACGACCGATGCGACGGCCGCCTCCACCCGGGTACCCGCGCGCGGCGGAACGTATCGCGTGACCACGGGATAGCTCCGCCCTTCGCTGGTGACGATGGGCGCGCCGCCCAGCAGCGCGGCGACCGGGCCCCCGTCGAGCGTGGCGGACATGACCAGGATGCGGAGATCGTCCCGCAGAACCGTCCGGCTCTGGAGCGTGAGGGCAAGGCCCAGATCGGCATGGATGCTTCGCTCGTGGAATTCGTCGAAGATGACCAGGGCTGCAGCTTCGAGGGCCGGATCGGCCTGGAGCATCCGGGTGAGCACCCCCTCGGTCACCACCTCCACCCGGGTACCCGGCCCCACCCGCGTCTCGTGTCGAATGCGGTAGCCGACGGTGCCACCGGGCTGCTCGCCGAGCGTCTGCGCCATCCGATGTGCGGCCGCGCGCGCGGCCAGGCGCCGCGGCTCGAGCATCACGATTCGGCGTCCCCCGAGCCAGAGCTCCTCGAGCAGGGCGAGCGGAACGCGGGTCGTCTTTCCCGCCCCGGGCGGGGCCTGAAGCACGGCCGCCCCGGTCGTCCGGAGCGCGTCGCGCAGCGCGGGGAGGACCGGCTCGATCGGCAGAGGATGCGGGGTGGCGGTCATCAGCGTGAAGAATAGCAAAGGGCGGGAACCTGCTCCCGGATGAGAGCGTTCCCAAGATGAGGTTGACGATGAGCATGACGCGGAGAGTGCTGATGACGTGCGATTACAACGGATGGAACGACGCGCCGGAAGCCGAGCGCGAGTGGTTCGACCAGCACCCGGAGATCTGGGGTGGGGCTCGGCGGGACCAGGACGATCATCCGCTTCGGGCGGGGCCGGCGCCGGCGCGGAGCCCGCGCCGGGTGCGCAGGCGGCGGGAGTCACCCTGAGCAACACGAAGGGGGCATGACCTGGGTCATGTCCCCTTCATCTCGTTCGGGGTCCCTCGGCTGACAACGGAGGTGGGCGTGGAGAAGAAGCCGGCTAAGCCCGGGGCTCGGCGGGCTTCCGTCTTACCACTCGCTCTTGACCACCTTCTTCTTCCGCTTCCGCCGCACCGCCGCCGCCGTCTTGATCGCCCGCGCCTCGCTCGGCTTCACATAGTGGCGTCGCCGGCGGAGCTCGCCGAACAGTCCGGACTTCTGCAGCTTCCGCTTGAACAGCTTGAGCGCGCGCTCAAGGCTGTCCTCTTCGCGCAGCCTCACCTCGGTCATGGAACCGCCCTTCTGGAAGTAGAAGGGGGCCGGCGCCAACGCCAGCCCCCTTTGAACCACGTCGGTTGTCGGACGGCGCGCCGCTGTCCGAGATACGAAAAATCTACACCGCCGCCGAAGCGGGAGCAAGTGGTGACCGGGCTCACGGGAACGCCCCGCGCATTCCGCTACCTTTACGGTCCACCTCATCACTCTTCTTTCCCCAGGAGGAACTCGTGGTTCAACGATCCACCAGCGGCGGGCGCACCGGGATCTCCCCGCGACCCCGCATCGGGCAGCGCGCCCCCGAGCTCCAGGCGTACGGTACGATCACGCGGCTGCCGATCGGGCTCGCCGAATCGGTCTGCCGGGACAGCGTGGAGGCGCTCAACCAGACGCTCGCCGACACGATGTCGCTGCGCGATCTCTACAAGAAGGCCCACTGGCAGGTGGCCGGGCACACGTTCTATCAGCTCCACCTGATGTTCGACAAGCACTACGGGGAGCAGGCGGGCCTGGTGGACGTCATCGCCGAGCGGATCCAGCTCCTCGGCGGCATCAGCCTGGCGATGGGCGCCGATGTGGCGGAGGAGACCCGGATCCCGCGCCCGCCGCGCGGCCGTGAGGAGGTGCCGGTGCAGCTCTCCCGGCTGCTCGAGGCCCATGAGCTGATCCTGGAACAGGCGCGCGAGGCGGCGAGGGCGGCCGACGAGGCGGGGGACGACGGCACCAACGATCTGCTGGTCAGCGACGTGATCCGGACGAACGAGATGCAGGTCTGGTTCGTGGCCGAGCACCTGGTGGACGCGCCGGTGGTCGAAGCGGTGTAGCCGGCGGTCAGTGGCGGATGAGGCCCATCACCACCTCGATCACGATGAGAAGGATGATGATGACCTCCAGCATGTTTCCGCGGGCGGTCTGGGCCTCGTCGTTCAGCATGGCGTAGGTGTCGCGGAAGATCTGCAGCTTGCGCGCGAGCCCCAGGCGCCAGGCGTCCTCGCGGAACAGCGCGAGGGCTGCCTGATAGATGCGCGCCAGATAGACGTCGTTGGTCACCTTGAGGCCGTTCTCCACGCGCTCCACCACCTCGGTGGTGTCGGCGACGAGCGTGTGGAGTCCCGCAAGCACGTGCTCGAAGCGGCGAACGAGCAGCGCCGCGGGGCCGCGGCGAGCGAGCGAGGCGCGGTCGTAGAGCTGCGGCAGCTCCGCATCCAGGTAGGCGTCGTACACCCGGAGCTCGAGCAGCTGGGCGTTGGCGAACTCGAGCAGGAACTCCACGTCCTGGTCGCCGGGCTGCGGCTCGACCACCAGCGCCGCGTCCCAGCTCAGCACGGTGAGATCCTGTTCGGTGTAGCTGAACCGGCGGGAGAGCAGATACTTGCGGGCGTCTTCGGTGAGGGGACGCGACTCGCCGAGCAGCAGCTCGGCCAGGACGGTGTCGTCCAGCACGGAAGGCGTCACCGGACCACCGGCGGCGTCCCGGAGGCCGGTCAGCCGGCAGATCGTGTAATCCTCTGCCACCGGCGCTATCGCGGGCCGGACGATGGCGGCCTGGAGCTGGGAGGTCAGGAGCGCGAGGGATGGGCCGAACACCCCGGCGAGATCGGCCCGGTCGAGCAACCGCGTCAGGGCCACCAGCTCCGGCCAGGAGGCGCCGTCGGACAGCGCGACCCTGAGTCGCAGCGAGATCACCCCGAAGTCGTAGCAGCAGGCGCTCATCTCGGCGCGGGGCGCGCTGCCGTCCCCGGGCAGCCGCACCGGCCCGAGCGCCAGAGTGAGGGGCGGCTGCGCGATCACCAGCGCCTTGGCCTCGCCGCGGGTGGGCCGGGTGCGCCCGGTTGTTTGGCCCTCCATGAGCCGGGCGGCGCGCTCCAGGTCGAGCGCGTAGCCCACGTCGTACAGCCGGTAGGTGACGATCGCACCGGCGACGCGGAGCGCCGAGGTTCCGCCGTGCAGTGCGGGGTCGGGCAGAAGCGTGGCCATCGTAGGACCTAAGATAGCTCCGCCCGCCCCGCGGAGGGGCTACGCCGTGGAGCCCTCGTCCTCCTCGTCCCGCAGCGCCGCCACCGCCGCGCTCACCTCGCACGCCAACGTCCGCTCCCGCCGCATCGTCTCCACCAGCGCCTCCGCCTGCTTGATCTGGAAGGTGAGCGCGCCCGACCGCTCGATCACATGCTCCACCACGGCCCGCTGGGCCTGGAGCGACTCCACGGTGGAGCGGACCTCGAGCGCGAGGGCCTCGGCCCGCGCCAGACGCTGCTCGCTGCGCTCGACCTGCCGGCGGCGCGCTTCGAAGCCGTGCAAGGCCCCCTCCGCCGACTTGAGCTGCGCGTGGGTGTCCTGAAGGAGCTGGTGAGTCTCCTCGATCTCCCGCCGCGACGCGCCGATCGTCTGCGCCTGCTCGACCGACCGCTCGGCCAGATCGAACACGTGCTTCACCTGGGCCTCGAGGGCGTCCACCGCGCCCTGCCGCGCCAAGGTCTGCTCCAGCCCGCGCGCCGCCTCCGCCTGCGCCGACTCCCACTGCGCGAGCAGGCTCTCGAAATGGTTGAGCTGGCGGTCGATCGACCGAAGCGCCGTGGCACGCGACTCGAGATCGCCCGACAGGCGGTCGAGCCCGCCCGCCTGCGTGTCCGCCTTCTGCAGCATCGTGCCGATGCGCTGGGAGAGCTCCTCGAGCCGCTGCGCGGTGTCCGCCGACTCCTGCCGAAGCGCGGAGGCACGCGTCAGGTGCTCGGAGGCCTTGTCGAGGGCACCCTGCCGTTGCTCGAGCTCCTGGCCGAGCAGCCGGATCCGCTCCTCGAGCTCATCGAGCTGGGCGGTGCGGCCCTCGAGCGCGCGGACGGAGCCTTCCACCGTATCCGTACGGCGCTCGGCCGCAGCCACCGAGGCCACCACCTCGGCGATCGTGTCGGAGACCCGGTGCGCCTCCTCCGCCTCGGCCGCAAGCTGGCTGAAGCGGCCCTCGGCGCCATCCATTCGCGCGCGGAGCCCGTCCGCCCGGTCCTTGAGCTCGGCGCTCAGCGTGCCGAGGTCGGCCAGGCGACGGTGGACCTCCTCCACCAGGGTCCGGCGCGCCTCGATGTCGCTCATCGCAGCGCGCACGTGCTCGACCTCCGACCGGATTCGTTCGACCGCCGGCTCCATCGCGCGCAGCTCCTTCACCTGGGCCTCGACCTTCCGGGTCCAGTCGTCGGTGGTGGTGAGCCACGCCTGCGTCTCGGCGTGACTCTCGCGCACGCGCGCCAGCTCGCCCTGCGCGAGTCGCAGCTGCTCGAGCCCATCAGCCAGCATCTCGTGGGTGCCCTGGAGCGAGGCCAGCTGCCGCACCGCCTCGTCCAGCCGGGGCTTGAGCGTGTCGATCCGCTGCATACGTTCGGCGGTATCGCCGGCCAGCGTCTCGAGCCGCTCGGCGTTCTCGCGCATGGTGCCGATCCGCCGGGCCTCGTCCGACATCCGCGCCAACTCCTCCGACAGCGCGGACGACTGCTCCGCGAGCGTGCGCACCTGGGCCTGGACTGCCGCGGCGCCCTGGCTCGCGGCGTCGAGCACGGCGAACCGCGCCTCGCACTCCTTGACCGCGCCGCGCAGGTCGGCCACGCGCTCGCTCACCGCGTGGAGCCCACGGTTCTCCAGCTCGAAACCCTCGCTGCTCTTCCGCATCTGCTCGCGCAGGTCGGCCAACGCCTGCCGTGCGGCCTGCTGCGCCGCCGCCGCCTCCTGCTGAGCGGTCTGGAGCTCCTCGGACCGGGCCATCACCTTCACATGGAGCGCCTGGACATCGGCGATCTTGGCCTCGATGGCCCCGAACCGCCGGATCTGCTCCTCCTGGCGCCGGAGCCACGTGTCGAGCTCGCGGTCGAGCACGGTCAGCTTGCTGATCTGACCGGCCGCGCGGTCCACTGCCTCGCGCTGCTGCTCGAGCGTCGTGGTCTTCTGGGCGAGGTGCTCGGCGAGCGACTTCACCACCGCCAGCTGGTGCTGCACGCCCGGGATCGCCTCGGTGGCCTGGGTCAGCGGGTCGAGCGAGCGCTCCACGCCCTGCAGCCGCCGCTCGGTCTCCTCGAGCCGGCCGGCCGCGGCCTGGTGCTCCTGATCGATCGTTTCGAGGCGGGACGTGGTCTGGCGATGGGCACGGAGAGCGTCGTCGTGCTGTGCCCGAATCCGGCCAACGCCCTCCGACATCTCGGCAATCTGCCCGCGCAGCCCCTCTGCCTCGCTGCGGAGTTCCGCCACCGGTCCCTGCAGGCTCAGCATTCGCTCGACGTCGTCGCGGAGCTGGAGGGCGGTCTCGACCTTGGTGCCAAGGTCGCCCAGGCGGCCCTGGATCCGGTCGATGTCCTCACCGGCATTGGTAAGCCGCTCTGCCTGCTGCTCGGCGGCCGCCAGCCGTGCGCCCAGCGCCTCGAGCCCTTCCACCTGCCGCTCCACGGCGGCGCAGCGCTCCCGCAGGGTGTCCAGCTCGGCCGCCCGTTCCATGACCGGCGCCAGCAGCCGAAGCTGCTCGGCGGCGGCCTCCGCGCGGGCGACGAGGGCTTCCAGCTTGGCGGAGACATTCCTTCCGCTCTCGTCGACGGCGACCACGGAATCGTCGTTGCGGCGGCGGCCTTTCAGAAACGTGACCATGGTTCACTCCCAATGAAGAGCGCGGAGGCTGCGAATCGGGTCGGAATGCGCGCGGTGATGAGGATCTTGACACGAGGCGGACCACTCCATGGTCTGCAACGCGTGTGCCTGCGGCCGGCACCCGGATCATGAGGAAGGGTGGGCCCGCCGACGTGATTCGCAACCGACTGCGGTCACAGAGGATGGCAGCCGCATGCCGGCAGTCGCGCGGGTTGGCGTCACTGGGGCGGACGAGCGCAGCATCGCGGGCTGCGCGGGTTGTGGCAGGTCGCGGGAGAACCGCCGAGGCCCGGGGCGCAGGCGCCGGGCCTGACTGCGTGGTCCGGGGTATATTGCACGCCTCTCATCCTGGAACGGTCTTCGTGCGCATGCGCTGCCACCGTCGCGCGCCCATCTGGGCGCTCGCCCTCCTCGTCGCGCCGGGTGGCCTCCGGGCCCAGACCTCGCCCGATGATCGGGCGGCGCGAGCCGTGTTCGCCGAGCTGATCGGCATCAACACGACGCACGACCACGGGAGTACCACGCCAGCCGCACGCGCCGTGGCGCGCCGGCTCCTGGCGGCGGGATTCCCGGCGAACGACGTGGTGATCGGGGGGCCGCACCCGGCGCGGCAGAACCTCGTCGCCCGGCTCCGGGGGAGCGGCGCCCGGAAGCCGATCCTGCTGCTGGCGCATCTCGACGTGGTCGAGGCGCGCCGGGAGGACTGGTCGCTCGATCCGTTCACGCTCACGGAAAGAGACGGCTACTTCTACGGCCGCGGCACCAGCGACATCAAGGACATGGCGGCCATCTTCGTCCAGACGCTGATCCGGCTCAAGCGGGAGAAGGCGCCGCTGGACCGCGACGTCATCCTGGCACTCACGGCCGACGAGGAGGGGGGCGACGACAACGGGGTGCAGTGGCTGCTGGCGAATCGGCGGCCGCTGATCGATGCGGCCTATGTCATCAACGGCGACGGCGGGGATCCGTGGATGCGCGACGGCCGGGTCTATGCGCGGAACGTGCAGGCGGCTGAAAAGGTCTATATGGACGTGCGGCTCGAAGTGCGGAATGCAGGAGGGCACAGCTCGATGCCGGTGAAGGAGAATGCGATCTACCGGCTGAGCGCCGCCCTATCGCGGCTGAGCGCCCACGAGTTCCCGGCGCGACTCAACGAGATCACCCGTGCCTATTTCAGCCGCGCCGCCGCGTCGGAGACGGACACCATCGCCGCCCGAATGCGGATGGTCGGCGAAACCGGCGATACGGCCGCCATGCGGCGGCTCGCCGCCGGCTCGGTGTGGCTCAACGCCGTGCTCCGCACGACCTGCGTGGCCACCCGGCTCGAGGGCGGCCACGCCGACAACGCGCTGCCCCAGCTGGCGGCGGCCACCGTCAACTGCCGCCTGCTCCCCGATGAGCGCCCCGAGGACGTCGTGGAGACGATCCGGCACGTCGTGGCGGACACCCTGGTGCGGGTGACGGTAAGCCAGGAACCGGTGCCGTCGCCGCCGTCGCCGCTGGTGCCGGAGGTGCTCGAGCCGGTGGACAGCATCACGGCGGCGATGTGGCCGGGCGCCGCGGTGGTCCCGAGCATGGAGACCGGCGCGACGGACGGGCTATTCCTCCGGAACGCCGGCATTCCGGTCTACGGCGTGAGCGGCGTGGCGCTCGAGGTGGACGACATGCGCGCCCACGGTCAGGACGAGCGGATCCAGGTGGAAGCGTTCTACCAGGGACTGGAGTTCACGACTCGGCTGGTGCGGGCACTGGCCGCGGCGAAATAGCGAGCGCCACGGAGTCACCCTGAACGGAGTGAAGGGGGCATGACCCGACGCATGCCCCCTTCGCTGCGCTCAGGGTGACTCCTCAGCGAACACGCTCCCCGCCCTTCATGACCAGGCGCACGCGCCGCAGCGCCGTCATGTCACGCGTCGGGTCGCCCTCGACGGCCACCAGGTCGGCCTGCAGGCCAGGGGCCACCCGGCCGACCCGCGACTCGAGATGGAAGGTCTTCGCATTGCCGCTCGTCGCCGCGCGGAGCGCGGCCAGCGGCGTCATCCCGTACTCGACCATCAGCTCCAGCTCGCGCACGTTGTCGCCATGCGGGTGGACGCCGACGTCGCCGCCGAAGCAGATCGTCACTCCGGCGTCGAGCGCGGCGCGGAAGCTGGCGCGCTTGGCGACGAGCGCGGGAACCGGTACGTCGCGCCCCTTCATCCAGCCGTCGAAGTAGGTGGCGTACGCTTCCGCCGCGGCGAGGGTGGGGCATAGGGCGACGCCGCGCTGGCGCATGAGCCGGAAGACGTCCGCGGTTCCCTGGTCGCCGTGCTCGATGGTCTCGACGCCGGCCAGCGCCGCTCGGCGCATCCCTTCGGGCGTCATCGCGTGGGCGGCGACCGGGCGTCCTGCACCGCGCGCCGCCGCAACCAGCACCTCGAGCTCGTGCTGGGTGAAGGTGGGGCGGAGCTCGCCGCCCGGACCCCACCCGAAGTCGGCGTAGACCTTGATCCAGTCGGCGCCACGGCCGATCTGGCTCCGCACCACCCGGACGATCGCCTCGTCGCCGTCGGCTTCCTCGGCGCCCTGCGGAGGATCGAAGGCGTACCGGCTGCGCGAGGGGGCGTAGCTCCCCGTAGCCACGATCGCGCGGGTGACCGCGAGGAGCCGCGGGCCGGGGACGATGCCCTGCTCGATGGCCCGGCGGAGCTGTACGTCGTTGTCGAGGGCGCCCTCGGTGCCGAGGTCCCGCTCGGTGGTCACGCCGGAGCGAAGCGTGGCCGCGGCGTGCGCCACCGCGCGGGCCATCCGGAGGCCGAGCGGCTCCTTGAGCACCTGATCGTCCCACAGCGTCTCGTTGTAGGGGTGCAGGAAGAGGTGGGAGTGGCCCTCAATGAGGCCGGGCATGAGCGTGGTCCCTGCGAGCACGATGCGCTCCGTGCCGGCGGGCGGAGCGACGGTCGCCTCCGGCCCAACCGCCTCGATTCGCTGGCCGCGCACCAGCACGATCCAGCCGGGCTGCGGCGCATCGGCGACCCCGTCCCACACCGCGTCGGGCGCGAGGACCGAGCTGCGCGAACCGGGGGCGGCGGACTCTTGGGCCGTCACACTCCCGGCGGCGAGAGACGACGCGATGAGGGCGAGGGCGGGGGCCACGCGAGCAGCGCAGAGGCGCACAGGCACCACCTTTCGGGAGCTGGCCGAGAAAACGACACCCATGGTTGACATTGACGTATGTAAGGACAACTTTACAATCGAATCCCGACTACCGCACAATCTTGACGCTCCTCCCGCCGGGCGGTAACGTCGCACCCTGATCGTCCCCTCCGCTGACGCATAGCTCTCCTGTCTCCCCTGCCGGTCGGTTCGGCCGGAGAGATGCTGTTCAGTCCCCTACTGACGGAGGTAGCACATGGACGCACTCGTAGCACTGGGACTCAGCATCGGCATCCTCATCGCGGGGTGGACCTATGTCGCACTGGGGCCCGGCGCGTTGCCGGTGTGGGCGGGAATCGTCGCCTGGGGCTGCTTCTTCGCCGCAGGCGGGAAGACGCAGGGTCTGATGAAGACGATCGCCGCGAACCTGAGCGGCGTGCTCTGGGCGTTCCTGGCACTCACCGCTTCGGCTCGCCTCGGCGGCGGCTTGCCGGTGCTGTCGGTGCTGGTCGGGATTGCGGCGCTCTTCATGGTGCTCCAGGCCAAGATCCCCGCGCTCAGCTTCATCCCCGGCGCCTTCCTGGGCGCGGCCACCGCGGTCAGCGTCGTGGTGGGCGCCAGCGGGGACTGGGTGAAGACCATCATCGCGCTGGTGGCAGGCGCCGTGCTCGGCTACGTGTCGGAAATCCTGGCCGGAGCGCTCACGAAGAAGTCGGCGTAGTCTCACCGAACGGCCATCCAGTTCTGCCGACGCGCGGTCACGGGCCAGTCCCGGGACCGCGCGTTTGTCATTCCGAGCGCGGGACCCTTCCCTGCACCAGCCGCACCCGGATTCCGCCATTCTCCGTGGTGAACCGTGTGGTGAGCGACAGCCCGGTCTGGCGCTCGAGCTCAGCGTGCGCCGACAGGAACGCCAGCTCCCAGCCCTGGCAGCGCCGGCGCACGACGTTGCCGAGTTGGGCGTAGAGGTCACGGAGCCGGCGCCGCTCGCCCACGCGGACGCCATACGGCGGGTTGGTGACGATCCATCCGGGGCCCAGCGGCGGCTCGATGGCGGAGATCGCCGCGCGGCGCCATTCGATGTCCAAGGCGACGCCGGCCCGCTCGGCGTTGGCCGCGGCGGCGGCGACCGCGCCCGCGTCGCGGTCGGAGCCGAGGATCGGGGCCGGAGCGCGTGACAGCATCCGCGCGCGCGCGCGGGCGAGCACGTCGCTCCACGCGGATGCATCGTGACCCGGCCAGCGCTCGAACGCGAAGCCGCGACCGAGCCCCGGCGGAACGTGTCGCGCCAGCAGCGCCGCCTCGATCGGGATGGTGCCCGAGCCGCACATCGGATCCACGAGCGGCGCGGTCCCGGGCCATCCGGCGCCGGCGAGCATGGCCGCGGCGAGCGATTCGCGCAGGGGGGCCTTGGCAGCGGCGAGGCGATACCCCCTCCGATGGAGCAGGTCGCCCGACGCATCCGCGCTCACGGTGCATTCGTCCCGAAACAGGCGGACGACGAACTGCTGCGGCGGCTCGTCCCTGGCCGGCGTGCCACGCATCCGGGCGGTCACGACCGCCATGAGCCGCTCCGCGATCGCATCCTGGTGATAGAGACGCGATTTGCGGGAGGTCACCCGAAACTCCACCGCGCGGCCCGGCACCACGAACTGCCCCCACGGAAGCCGCGCGGCGTGTCGCTCGAGGTCGTGGAACGCGGCGGCGTGGAATCCTCCGAGGCGAACCAGCACACGCGAGGCGACCCGGAGGTGCAGGTTGGCGGCGTAGAGGCCCCGGAGATCGGTCCGGAAGGCCACGCCCCCGGGCTCGGGCTCGTCGAGCTCGAGCGGGTACATCGCCCCCAGCGCCCGCAGCTCGTCGCCCACCAGCGGCTCGAGCCCCGGCGCGGCGACGGCGAAGCAGCCCAGGGTCTCGCGCGGTTCCGGCATGCCGGCAATGTACGCGCGGGATGACGGCGGCCGTGAGGCCCGCGCTACAGCACGCGCGCGAGGTGGCTCGCCCCCCACTCCCTCAGCCGCTCGTGCCAGGGGCGCGCGCGAAATTCGGCAAGGTCGATCTCGCGCGCGTAGCCCAGATCCGCCAGGAAGAGGGAGTCCATCGCCGCGCCGAGCCGGCGGTCATGCACCAGGAGCGACACTTCGTTGTTGAGCGCGAGCGAGCGGTTGTCGAAGTTCAAGGTACCGATGATGGCCCAGACGCCGTCGACCACGAGCGTCTTGGCATGCATCATCGTCGGCTGGTACTCGTAGATCCGCACTCCCGCCCCCAGCAGCTCGGCATAGTACGAGCGGCCAGCGAGCCGCGTAAGGCTGACGTCGGTCTCCCGGCTGTTGGTGAGCACGCGTACGTCGGTGCCGCGCGTTGCCGCCTGGGCGAGCAGGCGGCGGAAGCTCGCGTTGGGGAGGAAGTAGCTGTTCGCGATGTAGAGCGTTCGGCGGGCGCCGACGATCGAGAGCGCCAGCGCGCGCTCGGCCGGTGAGGTGCCGGATGACGGGACGCTGTGCAGGAGCCCGGCCGCCTGCGTGCCCGCGCCCGCCCCGGACGCCGCGGGAAAGAGGCGATCGCCCATGACCAGCTCGCCCGTGGCCTCCGCCCATTCCTCCGCGAATGCCGCCTGGAGCTGGAGCACCGCGGGACCGGCGAAGCGAACGTTGGTGTCCCGCCACTGCCCCGGCCGCCGGCCGCCGCCGAGCCACTTGTCGTCGAAGCCGAAGCCGCCGGTATAGCCGATCCGACCATCGATGACGATGGCACGGGTGTGCGACCGGTGGCTCACCCGATCGAGCTCCCACCACCGGAACGGCCGGAACGCCGCGACGTGCACGCCGGCCTCGTGCAGCGCACGCTCGAACCGGTCCGGGAGCGGATCGGCCCCGAACGCATCGAACAGGAAGTAGACGAGCACGCCGGACCGGGCGCGCTCCAACAGGATGGCCACCACGGAGTCCGCCACGACCCCGGCCTTGCCGTAGTACGCCTGGACCGTGATGGACCGGCGCGCGCTGCGCAGGTCCGCGAAGAGAGGCGGAAAGGTCCCGTTGCCGTTGTTGAGCAGCGCGACGGCATTGGACGGGATGACGGGGGTTTCGGAAAGCGCGGCGACCGTCTCGAGGAATCGCGGATCACTCACGGCCGGCGGCCCGGCGGGGTCGTCATGCGCCACCACGACCTGAAGCGGTGCGACGCGAAGGATGTGCGTCACACCGAGCCACAGCAGAATGACGACCGCGATCAGCGTGACCGCCGTGAGGCCCGGCCGCCCAACCGGCGCGCCCCTCGGGCCCGCCGCCCGGCTCATTGACCCGCCGGCACCGTCAGCAGGGGACCGGCGGCGCGGCTCTGGGCCGATTGCAGCGAGAACAGATTGGAGAGCAGGCCGAACGTGGACTTCGATTCGAGGTCCGCGTCGTCCACCCAGAACCAGTGGCCACGATAGCGCACCGCGGCGAAGGCGCGGGCGGGTCGGTCCTCCGACGAGCGGATGCGGAAGATCCTACCGGTCAGCGCCTGCCAGTCGGCGGCCGTGCCGTCGGGCATGCGGGCGTCGGTGACCAAGCCCGCCTCGAGGTCCGCCGGCGGCACGTCGACCGCCTGCGACAGAAAGAACATCGCGCCCAGGAGAGAACGGAGACGGAGTCGTAGCGCGGCAGGCCGGTCGGCGCCGTCGTCGGTCGTGATCTCGAGGCTGGTGGCGGCGGGGTCGAGGCGGAGCAGCACGCGCAGGCTGTCCAGCGCGTCCAAGCCGGCGGCGTCCCGGCTCCCGGGCGGCAGCACCCGGAGCCGCCCGTCCGCCCGTCCGTCCGATCCACGCACCGCCTGGAGGCGGCCGTCCGACTGGAGCCGGCGAAGCAGGTGCGCGGCTTCCTGGTAGCGCGGGTCGGCACGAACCACGGCGGGCGTGGGTCCCGCGGCCGCGGGCACGTTGGGGATTCCGTTGAGGCCGTTCACGCAGCAGAGCAGGATGCGCTCGATGCTCCAGCCAGAGCCTCCGAGCAGCATCAGTGTCTCACCCGGCACCGGCGCCAGCAGCCGGCGCACGAACTCCTCCCCCTGAAGCGGCTGATAGGTGATCGTTGGGCTCTCGGTGAAGTCCGCACCGAGGCTCGGCCCCAGCGCCGTCGGCTCGTCCTGGTCCACGCCGATCGACGCCGCCGCGGCCGCGTGCCGGGCTACCTGGTACTGGGCCAGCACCGTGCCCACCTCGAGGAAGAACGGCGTGTCCCGGTACCTCAGCCGCACGAGGTTCAGCAGCAGCTGCTCGTTCCACGACTGGGCGATGCGCTCGTTGTAGTCGAAGCGGGCCGGCGGGATCGTCCCCGGCCCGTAGTTGGTGAAGCAGCCCGACAGCGCCGCCAAGACCGGCAAGGCGCCGGCCAATCGAAGTGGTCGCATGGATCCGAGAATCTACCATGCGCCCGGCCGAGCCGGATAGACGCGCCGTGGGGACCCCGGC
>Ga0209798_10000694_pt1 | contig 20515 bp, 10 predicted proteins | sample DOMMetBare3Fresh_FD_187475 | JGI IMG/M metagenome (GOLD analysis project Ga0209798, IMG submission 187475) | Wetland sediment microbial communities from St. Louis River estuary, USA, under dissolved organic matter induced mercury methylation -... | ecosystem: Environmental > Aquatic >...
CGGAAGAACAACCGTTGCCGAAGCTGAAGCCGCAGCCGCCTTGTTCACCATAGGCATCGAACGTTGCGCCGGCATATTCACGATGACTGGTGGGGATAACAAAACGGTCTTCGTAATTGGCAATCGCCATATACCGATACATTTCCTCGACTTGCGTTTGAGTCAAATCAACCTGCGCTAAAACTTCAGTATTTTCAATGTTTTCAACAGTTTTGCCACGCATGTAAGCGCGCATTGCAAGCATACGACGCAAGGCGAGTTCGATCGGCTCTTCCTTGCCGGCGGTTAGTAAATTGGCCAGGTAACGTACGGGAATGCGCAATGAATGTACATCGGGAATGTCGCCCTCCATAGCGATCCTATCGCTTTCGGCGGCGGCCTGTATTGGCGACAATGGCGGCACGTACCAAACCATTGGCAGCGTCCTGAATTCAGGATGTAACGGAAATGCGACTTTCCAGTCCATAGCCAGTTTATAAACAGGGGATTCCTGAGCAGCAGTCAGCCAAGACTCGGGAATACCGGCTTTACGGGCTTCTTCGCGGACGTTCTCATCGAAAGGATCAAGAAAAATATCCAATTGCTGTTGATATAAATCCTGCTCGGATTCAGTGCTGGCGGCCGCTTCAATACGGTCGGCGTCATACAAAAGTACGCCCAAGTAGCGTATCCGTCCGACGCAGGTTTCCGAACAGACGGTGGGGTCACCGGCCTCAATCCTTGGGTAACAGAAAATGCATTTTTCCGATTTGCCGGTTTGCCAGTTGTAGTAGATTTTTTTGTACGGGCAGGCGGATACGCACATTCGCCAGCCGCGGCATTTATCCTGATCGATCAGAACGATGCCATCTTCCTCGCGCTTATAGATCGAACCGCTCGGGCAGGCAGCGACGCAGGTTGGATTCAGACAGTGTTCGCACAGGCGTGGTAAATACATCATGAAGGTATTTTCAAACTCGCCATACATGTCTTTCTGTACCTGCTCGAAATTCACGTCGCGGGATCGCGATGCGAATTCGGTACCCAATATTTCCTCCCAGTTCGGCCCACTTTCAATTTTCTCCATACGTTCGCCGGTGATGACGGAACGCGGCCTTGCCGTCGGTGGCGCTTTGGATTCGGGCGCGTTTTGCAAATGGGCGTAATCGAAATCGAAGGGTTCGTAATAGTCGTCTATCTCGGGCAAATCCGGATTGCTGAAAATATTACCCAGGCTTTTGAGCTTGCCGCCCTGACGAGGCTCGATCTTACCGTTGATTTTCCGTACCCAACCACCATTCCACCTGTTCTGGTTTTCCCATTCATTTGGATAACCAACCCCGGGCTTGGTTTCAACATTGTTAAACCAAGCATATTCAACACCCTCTCTGGATGTCCAGACGTTTTTACAGGTGATCGAACAGGTGTGGCAGCCAATGCATTTGTCGAGGTTTAACACCATGCCAATTTGTGCGCGTATCTTCATTATACTGTCTCCTGTTGAACGGCATTTCCGCTGGCATCATCAAGCCAGTCGACTATTTTCATCTTGCGGACGATGACAAACTCATCCCGGTTGGAGCCGACCGTGCCGTAATAGTTGAAGCCGTAACTTTGCTGAGCATAGCCGCCGATCATATGAGTAGGCTTCAAGGTCGCTCGGGTAACGGAATTATGAATGCCGCCTCGCGTACCGGTCATCTCCGAGCCGGGCATGTTGACGATTTTCTCCTGCGCGTGATACATCATCGTCATGCCCTCCGGTACGCGCTGACTGACGACGGCACGCGCCACCAAAGCACCGTTAACGTTATAGGCCTCAATCCAGTCATTATCTTTAATTCCGGCCTTCATTGCATCGATTTCGCTCATCCAGACAATCGGGCCGCCGCGTGACAAGGTCAGCATGATCAGGTTGTCGGTATAGGTGCTGTGGATACCCCATTTCTGATGCGGCGTGATAAAATTCAATACCACTTCATCGTTGCCATTGGGTTTCTTGCCGAGAATTGGCGCAACAGTTCGTGTATCGACGGGTGGTTTATAGACACAAAGCGTTTCACCAAATGCACGCATCCAGGCGTGATCCTGGTAAAACTGCTGCCGGCCTGTTAGCGTCCGCCACGGAATGCGTTCATGGACATTGGTATAACCAGCGTTATAGCACACTTTTTCAGATTCAAGTCCGCTCCAGGTCGGTGAGGAAATAATCTTGCGGGGTTGCGCCTGAATGTCATAAAAGCGAATTTTGTCGTCCTCACGAGACAAGGCCAAATGGGAGTGATCAAGCCCCGTGATTTTACTTAAAGCTCCCCACGCTTTAACTGAAACATGACCATTGGTTTCGGGCGCCAGCATCAGAATTACTTCAGCAGCATCGATATCCGACTCGATACGCGGCAAGCCTTTACTGATACCTTCATCGGTTACCCTCCGGTTAAGTTCGCCAAGATGCTTGACTTCATCTTCAGTGTTCCAGGCGATACCCTTGCCGCCGTTGCCGATCTTGGTCATCAACGGTCCCAATGCTGTATACATTTTATAGGTGTTGGGATAATCACGCTCAACCACAACCAGCGACGGCATGGTTTTGCCGGGTACCGGTTCGCACTGTCCTTTTTTCCAGTCCTTGACATCCAGTGGTTGCGCAAGCTCAGAGGGCGTATCATGCAGCGTCGGCACCGCCACGATGTCTTTTTCGATGCCGAGATGGCCTACAGACAGCTCTGAGAACTTATGGGCTATACCCTTGTAAATATCCCAGTCGGAACGAGACTCCCAGGCTGGATCAACCGCCCGGGAAAGGGGGTGGATAAAGGGGTGCATATCCGAGGTGTTAAGATCGTTTTTTTCGTACCAGGTAGCCGTTGGTAATACGATGTCCGAATACAAGCAGGTTGTGGACATACGAAAATCCAGCGTGACCAGCAAGTCAAGTTTCCCTTCCGCGCCTTCGTCATGCCAGACCACTTCAGAGGGTTTCTCGCCACCTTCGCTGCCCAGGTCCTTGCCTTGAACGCCATGTTGAGTGCCGAGCAGATATTTCAGAAAGTATTCATGGCCCTTGCCGGATGAACCCAATAAATTTGACCGCCAGATAAACAGATTGCGAGGGAAATTTAGCGGATTATCTGGATCTTCACAAGACATTTTCAAGCTGCCATTTTTCAGGCTCTCAACCACATAATCAACCGGATTTTTTCCGGCCTGCTCAGCCGCTTTGGTTACTTGCAGAGGATTGGTTTGCAACTGGGGGGCTGACGGCAACCAGCCCATCCGTTCGGCGCGGACGTTATAATCGATGATACTGCCATACCAATCCTTGGGATCGGCCAGAGGGGACAGAATTTCATTGATGTGCAGTTTTTCGTAACGCCATTGGCTGGTATGGTTGTAAAAAAACGAGGTACTGTTCATTTGCCGTGGTGGACGCTTCCAGTCCAAACCAAAGGCCAATGGCAACCAGCCGGTTTGTGGGCGCAATTTTTCCTGGCCGACATAATGCGCCCAGCCGCCACCGGACTGGCCAATACAGCCACACATCATCAACATATTGATGATGCCCCGATAATTCATATCCATGTGATACCAGTGATTAATGCCTGCGCCCAGGATAACCATCGAGCGCCCTCGGGTTTTTTCGGCGTTAAGAGCAAATTCACGGGCGACGGCAATGACACTCTGCCGTTTAACGCCGGTGATTTTTTCCTGCCATGCCGGCGTATAGGGCACGTTCTGATCGTATGAAGATGCGACATTGTCACCGCCGAGTTTGCGGTCGATACCGTAATTGGCGCACTGCAAATCAAACACTGTAGTGGCAATTATTTCCGATCCGTCTGCCAGCGTGATTTTCTTAACGGGTACATTGCGACGTTGAATGGTATCATGAGTCGAGTGGGTGAAATGCGGATGTTCTGAGCCACCGAAATAAGGGAAGCCAACAGAAGCTACATCATCGCGAGTGTCAATCAGACTTAATCGGAGTTGCACTGTGGTTCCATCCGCGGTTTTTTGCTCGATATTCCAACATCCGCTCTCACCCCAGCGGAATCCGATCGAGCCCCCGGGTGGCACAATATGTCCGCTAATGTCATCGTAGGCAACGGTTTTCCAGTCAGGATTATTCTTTTGACCCAGATGGCCAGTAAAATCAGACGCTCTCAGGAATCGATCCTGCACGTAACAATCGCCCTGTTGCTTAAGCATGACCAGCATTGGCATATCGGTATTTTCCCGCACGTACTCAGTAAAATACTGGCTTTGCCGTTCGACATGGAATTCCTTCAGGATCACATGCCCAAGAGCCATCGACAGGGCGGCATCGGTACCTTGTTTCGGGTGCAGCCATAAATCGGCGAATTTGCTTGCTTCCGAATAGTCAGGCGTTACAACCACGACTTTTGCGCCTTTATAGCGGGCTTCAGTCATAAAATGAGCATCAGGTGTGCGGGTCTGTGGCACGTTTGATCCCCACATCATGATAAAGCCGGCATTATACCAGTCTGCCGACTCGGGCACGTCGGTTTGCTCGCCCCAGGTTTGGGGGGATGAGGGGGGCAAATCACAGTACCAGTCATAAAAGCTCATGCTGACGCCGCCGATTAACGACAGGTAGCGGCTGCCTGCAGCATAGGAAACCATCGACATGGCTGGTATCGGTGAGAAGCCGATGATGCGGTCAGGTCCGTATTGCTTGGCGGTATAAACATTGGCGGCGGCGATGATCTCGTTGACTTCTTCCCAGGTCGAACGCACCAGGCCACCGAGTCCTCGGTAAGATTTATAATTCTTGCTCTTGACCGAATCTTCAACAATTGAAGCCCAGGCTTCAACAGGCGACAGGGTTTGCCTGGCTTCCCGCCATAACTTGACCAGACGGCCTCGAATCATAGGATATTTAAGCCGGTTGGCACTATAGATATACCAGGAATAGCTGGCGCCGCGCGGACAACCGCGGGGTTCGTGATTGGGCAGATCGGGACGGGTCCGGGGATAGTCGGTTTGCTGAGTTTCCCAGGTTACCAGTCCGTTTTTGACATAAATTTTCCAGCTACAAGAGCCGGTACAATTCACTCCATGCGTAGAACGCACTATTTTATCGTGCTGCCAGCGCTGGCGGTAGCCGTCTTCCCAGCTTCGATCCTCATTAGTAACAATGCCGTGGTTACCGGAAAAAGAGTCTACTTTTTTTTTGAAAAATAGTAAACGGTCCAAAAGATGGCTCATAAACTTCACCTATATTGTTGGGTTACCCCAAAGGGCATAAAATACGTGTGCCGTCATCCAATTTTACGGCTTAGATGTGTCGGAAGTTAATCTTTTCGAGACTTGATGCCTTAAATTTAAGCTAACCCCGAACTGCGTTCTTGCTGCCATCCCTGGCGTTGAATTATTTCATCAAGTAGTCATCTTTGTTCTAAAAATTGCCTAATCTGGGCATAAACTTTTGCGTAAACCCAGCATAGCAGTGTGCCGGACTTCTAAACCCCCTCCTCCGCGCCAGGACTAGAGTCACCGAACTTGGAATTTCAGTAGCTTAATTTTCTCGCCTGCGGTGGGGAGGCTACTGTGAGGAGGTTCAAAAACCGAAATTTTACAATGTAAAAAGTATACATATCCTTACTTTCAGATATCCCTGCTAACAGGGTGTTGCACTTTCTTTTCGCGCATAAAACCACCATGTGATGCCGATACAGGTCAAATAAAATGTTATGAAGCAATATAAAGCTGCATCTGGGCTTCCGGTCAGGCTGATCGCAGTACCGTAGCTTTTCGGAATAAAAAAGGCTCCATATGCCGCAATTGCAGAGCTAAAACCTAGAACGGCTGCTGCTTCTTTAGCCGCATCCTTGTTTGCCTGAGCGATAGCTTCATCACCTTTGCCCTTGGCTGCACACAAGCGTTCAGTCAGGAATATGACTGGAATCATGCGGAAGGTGGAACCGTTACCGATACCCGTTGTCATAAATAGCAGCATGAACATCGCAAGAAACCCGGCGAAATCACCACCGGACTCTGAATTCGGCATAAAGTGCAGGACACCAATTACCGCAAAAATCATGACGACAAAATTCCATAAAGTTACCTTGGCGCCGCCCAGTTTATCCGATAACCAGCCCCCTAAGGGTCTTACCAATGCGCCGACCAGAGGTCCAAGAAACGCGTATTGCGTTGGATTGACATCAGGGAACAGGATTTTGGTCAGCATCGGCAAACCAGCCGAGTAACCAATAAACGAGCCGAACGTTCCGGTATAAAGCCAACACATCAACCAGTTGTGTTTGCGCTTGAAAATAATTGACTGTTCCTTGAACGAGGCTTTCGCTGAGGCTATGTCGTTCATGCCAAACCAGGCGGCGATAGTGGCCGCGACAATAAAAGGTATCCAGATAAACCCGGCATTTTGTAACCAGATCGATTTGGTAACGCCATCCTTAAGCCATTGCTGGGGTTCGCCACCCAATGCGCCGAACAGACCGGCGGTAATCGCCAGCGGCACCACAAATTGCACGGTGCTGACGCCAAGATTACCCAGTCCCGCATTTAACCCGAGCGCCATACCTTTTTTTGACTGCGGGAAAAAGAAGCTGATGTTGGCCATGCTGGAAGCAAAATTGCCACCGCCGAAACCGCAGAGGAGAGCAAGCACCAACATTAACACAAACGGTGTTTCCGGATTTTGCACAGCAAAACCGATCCATATTGACGGCAATAATAACGAAGCGGTGCTGACGGTAGTCCAGCGCCTGCCTCCAAAAATCGGCACCATGAACGAATAAAAAATACGCAAAGTCGCGCCTGACAGCCCGGGCAATGCTGCCAGCCAGAATAACTGATTAGTTGTGTATTGAAAGCCTATGCTGGGTAGATTAATAACAACCACGCTCCATACCATCCACACAGCGAACGCCAACAGCAAGGCGGGAATGCTAATCCACAGATTGCGCGTAGCGATGCGTTTACCCGTCTTTTCCCAGAAACCTGTATCTTCAGGATTCCAGTCGGTCAGCAACAGTTTAGAGGGGTGACTTAACTCAGGCAGGTAAGTAGAAACCTTTGCCAATTCTGGCACAACCCGGCGTTCCATATAAATAATGGAGAAATGCATCCAGGCCAAAGCCGTAACCACGATTACAAACAGCAGCATAAAACAGCTGCTCCAGAGATTAGTAACATCGTTCAGCATACCAAAAGTCAAAGGCAGTAAAAAACCGCCCAGACCTCCAATCATCCCCACGGCACCGCCGACAGAGCCGACATTATTTGGAAAGTAAACTGGAATGTGTTTGTAAACCGCGGCTTTGCCAAACGACATGAACAGCCCTAATATCGCCATGATCACGATGAACCAGCCGGATGAAATGGCAAAACTGAAGGTGATATCGCCTTTAATACCATGCACCACATAGTCGGTCGGCGGATAGGATAGAATAAACGTGCAAATAGCCCCTACAATGAATGTCCAATACATGACCATCCGAGCACCGATCCGATCCGACAGCCAGCCACCTATCGCCCGGAACAAGCTCGCAAAGATCGAGTAAGTGGCTGCCAGCATCCCGGCGGTTTTAACATCGAAGCCGTAAACGCCAATCAGGTAGCGCGGCAACCATAAAGCCAACGCCACGAATGCGCCGAAGACAAAAAAGTAATACAGCGAGAAACGCCAGACCCGGATGTCTTTCAACGGCTCCAGTTGTTTCATAAAGGTTTCGCCTTTGACATGCGCTGCCCGGCGGGTTTTAAGTGAGGGATCGTCCTCGGTGACAAACCAGAAAATAACAGCCATCAGCAACAGCACGGCTGCCCAGATTTGGGCGACAGCGTGCCATCCGAAAGCTACCATCACGAAAGGTGCACTGAATTTGGTCACCGCTGCACCGACATTACCCAGACCGAAAATACCCAAGGCAGTGCCTTGCTTTTCAGTAGGATACCAACGGGAAACATAAGCGACGCCAACGGCAAAGGAGCCGCCGGCAACACCGACGCCTAATGCGGCAATCAGAAACATAAGGTAAGTTTCAACGCTTGTCAGCAGTAAAGTAGCAATGGCGGATGTGACCATGACCAGCAAAAAAACGATACGCCCGCCATAGAGATCGCTCCAGATGCCTAATATGAGTCGAATAAGAGAGCCGGATAATATGGGTGTGCCGACCAGCAAACCGAATTCCGTTTCACTCAAGTTCAGGTCTTTTTGTATTTGCAGGCCTATAATGGAAAAGATTGTCCAAACTGCAAAACAGACGGTAAATGCCGCCGTGCTTGCAGACAAGGCGCGTTTTTGCTGGGAATAAGTGGTGTCAATCAAGATTATTATCCTTATAAATTTGTAGGCAAGATTTAATCCGCTCTTGTGAAGTGCTAACTGCCTTCGTTGTCGGACTTTAATATAATAGTATTACGAAAATATTACTCGAGAATAAATGCAGGTTAATTGATTTAAATCAATTTTGTTGGCATCTTAGCGATACCATCAATGGCTGGCGGCTACAAATACAGGCATCCACAGAAAACAAGGCGATGAATCCGAAAAAAACTCAAGCCCAGCCATCTTTCCTGTATTAATGACGTGTCGTATCGAATGAACACTTAATATAATTAATTTCTCCGCTAGACAAAGAAATATAAAAAATCCGCTTATAACTATTAAAAATATCATATCTTTGTTTTACACTACGATTAACCAGGTAAGCATAGAGCCAAAACAGCCTTCCCTTAATGGCTTTGCCGAAGAGTTACCCTATTTAATTATTTTGGTATATAGTTCTTGTCAACCGGACTTTATTATATAAGAATCAGTCTTTTTTGACTGCCCACTAACGCCGCGTTCTCGATGAATAAACCAGCAGCTTCCTCCAATCGTGCCACTGATGGCGTCAAAAATCAGCCTAAACGAAAACCACGATCACGATCAACTTCAACTCGACAAACCTTACGCAAGCCGGCCAGCCTGCCCGCTACCGGAAATTTCAAACTCAAGCTAGGGTTAATCATAGCTGAAGTTGTAGGTTTGGTTATTACGGCTGTTTCAGCCATCATAACGCTGTTGGGTTATTCGGCGAACTGGTTTTCTGGCACCAGTTTTTTCGGCAGTTTATTGCCTTTTGCAATCGGCATACTGGGTTTGATTCTTTTGGCGGCGGTAGCTTTGATAGGCTGGTGGAAATTGCGAAAATGGCTGAACGCCAGGGCATCCCTATTGATACCAATCATCTCCGTCAGTTTTGCGCTGATCGTAGGCTTGTTTATTCTTCAGGATAAATTCACACTGGCCTATGGCAGCTTTCGCACACTGGTCGGCGGCAAACAGGAAGCCAGCCGGGTTACTCTCGCACACCAGGTTTATGCAGCTTATCGTCGTCATCATTCAGCGCAACTCCTAAAATTGGTGAATAGAGCGGAAGCATATCAGCCTGCTATTGAAGAAGCCGCTGAGGCATTTGGCATAGATCAGAATCTTCTCCAGGGAGTTGCGGCAGCAGAATCTTCTTTCCTGCCCCGAAACAGCAATGATGGAGGCCGCGGACTTTTTCAGATTACTTCGGTGCCCAAAACCGTTATTGCCGAAGCCAGCAAACATCTGGAAGTAACCAAGCCTTTACTGGACAATCCACGCCATAATGCCTTTGTCGCAGCCGCAACCTTGAAATATTATCTGGCAGAAATGAATAATGATCTTTTTCTGGGTCTGCTTGCCTACAACATTGGTTCTGCAAACGGAGGTCTGAGATTTATCATGCAACAATATGGTGCAAAAGATTTTGTCACCATTCAGCCTTATTTGCAGGTGCTGCCCCGCGATTATCCAATCCGGGTATTGTCTTATTCACTAGCTTTCCGCCTTTGGCAAAAAGAGGGAAAACTGCTTCCATACGAAGAGGGCAACAATGCCATTCGTATCCAACGTATTGGCATACCTGGTCTAAACAAACCATTTTAAGCTTTATCATGCATAATTCCGATTTTTGAAGTACGATGGAACAGATGGACATTCAAAAAATTGTGCAAGTATTTGCGAATCTATCTGATTCGCTAGGAAGATCAGCAAGAAACTAAGGAACTTAAGGGCGAAACTTCGTGCCCTCGTCATTATTGTTTTATATTAAATGCCATAATAGTCTCAATTGCCTCATAAATGTAATTGGCTTGGAGTTGATCTATATGAAAATTAAAAAACCGATTTTTTATGGGGCTGCCAGGTTTCTTGGGCTGATTTCATTATTAATTTTTGTATTGCAAACTACTTATGCAGCCGATGATGCTCAACCATCGAAAGATTACGTACTCTGCAATGCATGGAAATTGGGCGACGACCTCGACACACAAAGCTGCCGAACCGATAAAAAAACAGATTTCTCCGCCGGCATTAATGATACCCTTGTTTTGAAAATCAAAAATTTCAATGCTCTGGTTGCTAAGGCAAAATGCCAGGATATGATGAATCAGCTATTGCCTCAAACTCAACAATGTGTACCGCAAAAAATTTTCCTCTATTTCGATGGCCGAAAAGTCAGTGAACGCAATCCAAATAAGGACGGCAAACTGGGCATGGATAACGACACCATTGAATTTAGCTTGCGCCAGACCCAACAAAACGATGATGGCACTATTAGCGAAAATAAGGATGTCTGGATTGACTTATTGGGCAGCCCGAAACAAAATTTTTTCCTGAAACCGACAAAAATAGAAGTTGGTTTAGAGAGCGGCTATGTAATTCCCGGTTCAATCGGTTTTATGCTGACGAGGATCAATAAATTCTGGTTTTGGGTCTGTCAGGTTATTATCGGCATTTTTTTTATTGCGGGCCTTGTACTTGCGGCAAAAAGCGATATTTTGCGAAATCCGGGAGCGAAGCCTGTAAACAAGAAAAAACCTTGGAGCCTTGCACGTTGCCAAATGGCATTTTGGCTTTTTCTGGTTGTTACCTCGTTTCTGTTTATCTGGTTGGTTACTGGCGCGTTGGATACCATTACCGACGGTGTGCTTGTTTTGATGGGCATTGGCTCGGGCACCGCGCTAGGTTCCGCACTAATAGACGCCGCTGACGATAAATTTGAAAAAATAAGCAAATTGAGGATGCAACAGGATAAATTGATGGCTGAGCTGGTGGAAATCGGCAAAAACCTGGCATCATCACCCTCTGACCTTATTCTTAATGCCAAAAAGAAGGAAATGGAATTCGATCTTAAAATGATCGGGGATCAACTTGAAAGCATCAAGAAGCCAGCCGAATCGCAGGGTTTCTTCATTGATATTGTTTCGGGGCCCTCTGGCGTTACTTTACACCGATTTCAAATGCTGATCTGGACGGTTATTTTAGGGATTATTTTTATCTTTTCTGTCTGGAAGCGGCTGTCGATGCCGGATTTTGGCGCCATGCTGCTAGCATTACAAGGCATCAGTGCAGGGACTTACCTGGGTTTCAAAATACCTGAAAAAAATGGCTGATGACCACGCCTTAAATAACAACCAGCCCTGAACAAATTGACAATTATTTTATAGAGGCACAAATTTTAAAAGCTAAAGAACAGCCTGTTTTAAGATAGTTATTTCACCTTTCGCCTTGTGCCTTTCTCCCTGATCTTGGTAAATAGATACTATAATTTTTTTATGACCCAATTTTCTTTTGATCAAAAGTGAATGCCGACATTCCAGAAAATCAGTTCGACCCCGCAGTTTTTTTAAAAACGCTCACTTCACGTCCGGGCATTTATAAAATGTTCAACGGGCAGGGCGAAATTATTTATATCGGCAAAGCCAAAAATTTAAGAAACCGTGTCTCCAGTTATTTCAAATCTCAGACGGCTTCGATCAAGCAGCAAGCGATGCTGGCAAAAATAGCAGCTATCGAAGTCACCGTGACCCATACCGAAGGCGAAGCGCTATTACTGGAGTGCCAGCAGATCAAGCACTATAAGCCAAGATACAATATCTGTTTAAGGGATGATAAATCGTTTCCCTATATATTTATGTCCAGCGAACAGGAATTCCCCCAGCTTAGTTTCCACCGTGGGGCAAAAAAGAAACGGGGCCACTATTTCGGCCCCTACCCTAGCGCCAGCGCCGCCAGGGAAAGTCTAAAACAGTTGCAGAAACTGTTTCCGGTCCGACAATGTGATGATAGCGTCTATAACAACCGAACGCGGCCATGTCTGCAATACCAGATTGAGCGCTGTACCGCCCCCTGTGTTGGTTTGATCGATAAGCAATCCTATGCTCAAGATGTTGACGGCACACTCATGTTTCTGGAAGGTCAGGGCGGCCTGCTGATTGAACAGCTTATTGCCAGAATGGAAAAAGCCGCAAATGCTCATGAATATGAAAAAGCGGCCATGTATCGGGATAGAATTGCAAAATTACGCGTGGTGTTGGAACGTAATTTCGTTCATGGCGAAAAAGGCGATGTCGATATCATCGCTTGTGCCAGCAAGGCAACAGTTGCCTGTGTCCAAGTCTTTTTTATCCGAAACGGACAACATCTGGGTAATAAGGTGTTTTTCCCCAAAATGATTGATGAACATAATCCGGCCGCAATATTACAAGCGTTTATTCCGCAATACTATCTGGATAAACAGGTGCCATCCGAGTTGATAATTAGCCATGAGCCTGAAGAATTAAGATTGCTCATGGAAGTTTTGTCTAAGCAAGCTAAGCATTCGGTCACCATTTCTCCCAGAGTTCGTGGAGAACGGTTAAGATGGTTACAAATGGCCTTGACCAATGCCGAAAATGCATTATCCGGCAAATTATCCGATCGGCAGGGGCTGTATGCTCGTTTTCTAAGTTTGCAGCAAATATTGGGGCTAAAAGCGCTGCCTAACCGTCTGGAATGCTTCGACATCAGTCATACACAAGGCAATCAGACAGTCGCCTCCTGTGTGGTGTTTGATAGAGAAGGTCCACTCAAATCAGCTTATCGCCGGTTTAATATAGAAGGGATCACCCCAGGCGACGATTATGCGGCCATGCACCAGGCGGTCTTAAGACGTTTCAAGCGCTTGAAACAGGAAAAAAAAGCAGATCGAATTGATACAGCGCATCCGGCCCCGGAAACGAGAACAGCGGCGCAAGCTATGGAGCCGCATAGCGGTGCGCCAAATACAATAGCGGGAACACCGGATATCCTGTTCATAGACGGTGGCAAAGGTCAGGTTAATGCGGCGCAAAAGGCACTAGCGGAATTGAATATAAACAATGTTATGATATTAGGGGTATCCAAAGGACCAGATAGAAAGCCGGGAATGGAGAAATTGATTCCGGCCGATCAGGAACAACCCCTAGATATAAGCCCTGAATCTAGCGGCTTATTGTTGATTCAGCATATTCGTGATGAAGCGCATCGATTCGCGATCGCCGGACATAGGCTGCGCCGTAGTAAGGCAAAAACTCAATCGGTTCTGGAAAGTATTTCAGGCCTGGGTGCCAAGCGTCGGCAAATCTTATTAAAACAGTTTGGAGGGCTGCAAGGAATTTCACAGGCCGGTGTGGATGCACTTTGCAGTATTGACGGCATAAGCCGACAGTTGGCCCAACGCATATACGAGCTATTCCATCACGATGATGACCATTGAATATAACATACCAACCAACCTTACACTGCTTAGAATTGCATTGATTCCTTTGCTGACTGTAGTTTTTTATTTGCCGTGGCATTATTCCAATCTGGTCTGTACGCTGATCTTTATTACTGCCGGCATCACCGATTGGCTGGATGGTTATCTGGCCCGAAAAATGAGGCAGGAAACTCCATTTGGCGCTTTTTTGGACCCGGTCGCCGATAAACTTATGGTTGCCTTCATACTTGTTTTGATTGTCCAGAGACAGGCGAGCCCTTATCTTGCGATTCCTGCAGCCATCATTATCTGCAGGGAAATCACGATTGCTTCGCTCAGGGAGTGGATGGCAGAAATTGGCCAGCGCGCTAAAGTGAAAGTTTCCCAAATAGGCAAATGGAAAACCACTGCCCAAATGACAGCCATAGGCATGTTATTATACCGCGATGATTTGCTGGGAATACCAATCAATCGTTGCGGCTATGTCCTCCTATACCTTGCGGCGATACTCACATTATGGTCCATGATAAATTATTTGCGAGCTGCAATTACAGCTATCGCTGAACAATAAACCCCAGCAAAGCATCTCCATTAAGTCTAGCGCTGGCTATTGATATTTCCCCCAACACCAAACAAAATACAGCACATTGAATTGGCTGTGAAAGAAAAAATGGATCAGGAATCAGAAAAAATTCAAACATCTCCTGAAGTACAGGATGAAATATTATTGGCAGCCCTAAAACTTTTTGCCGATAAAGGTTATTTCAACACATCCCTGACTGATATAGTCGAAGCGGCCGGAATTAAAACTACCGGCGTCCTCTATCATCACTTTAAAAACAAACAACTAATTGCCTCTGTCCTCTATGAAAATATTATAGATAGCCTGAATGTTTCAATTGATGACATAAAACGCAGAAATCCAAAGTCATCTGATCAGTTACGAGCAATTGTCGATTTACTGTTCGGGCTGACGAACGAAGCACCAAACGTCATGCGGTTTTTACTTATATTAAAAATTGACGAGTTTTTACCTGAGCAAAAGCCTATTATGGAAACTGCGCCATTTATAAAAATTATCAAAATTATCCAGGCCGGAATCAATGCTGGCGAGATTCGCAACATCGATCCAAAACTTGGCTATGCCTATTTTTTTGGCATCATCAATCATACCTTGCGTATGGTGTTGGCCGGCACGCTTGAAAAAAATTCCGAGGTTTTTCAGTCGATGGTATGGCTAACAGCATGGAGCACTATCGCCAAGAAATAAGGTATCTATTTAACATCAAACGTTGTCTGATAAACACGTAAGAAAAGCCGAAAAACTTCAACATGCAACTAGCTGCACTCCGTTACGGTTCATTTCTTTGACCCGATATACAGCCTGGTCAGCCATTTTAACCAACTCTCTCCAGGCGAGGTTATTATCTGTCGAACACGCGGCCGCACCAATACTAACCGTTACAGGCCGGGCAAAAACAACATTTTTGAGTTGTCGCGTTTCTATGGCTTCACGAATGCATTCAGCCAACAATAATGCGGTCGCCCCGTCAGTGTTGGGGGCAATCACCAAAAATTCTTCACCACCCAAACGGCAAACGACGTCATGGATGCGTATAGTCTCACGCATCACTTTGGCGGCATGGATCAGCACTTGATCGCCTACATCATGCCCCAACGTGTCATTAATGGATTTGAAATAATCCAGATCCAGCATCAAAACGCTCAACGGAAGATTGGATTGCCGCGCCGTCAACCATTCCTGTTCCAATCGTTTCATGGCATAACGGCGGTTCGGCAAATGGGTAAGAAGATCCGTGTTGGCCATTTGTTCAAGCCTGCGATTGGCTATGGCTAGTTCCGCTGATGCAGTCTCAATTTCCTTCCGTTCCTGGCATAAATTCTGCTGTAACATAATAACGCGTTGAGCGGCCCGGATACGCGCCAGCAATATTTTCAGATTAACCGGTTTAACCACATAATCGTCAATCCCTGCATCGAAAGCCTCGACAAGGGCGTCATCTGTTTCAGCGGCGGTAAGCATGATGAAATAAAGATTTTTCCCAAACTCAAAAGCTCGTAAAGTTTTACATAGCTGCAAACCATCCATCGGTTTCATACGCCAGTCGCTAATAACTAGCTGTGGCTTGTATTCTATGATATGTTTCAAAGCCGATTCACCATCCCTGCAGGTTTTAACTCGATACCCTACCCCAGCCAGCTGTTTGGCAAGACATGCAAGCACCACCGGTTCATCGTCAACCAACAATACATCAAGAGTAGAAATCATCACCTCCTTAGCAGGATTGATTTCCGTGGAAGTGTGCTGAATCTCTGTTTTTATGTCGATCAATTTTCCCCAGACCCGCCATTGCAAAACAATCTTTTCGATAAAATTCAGCAAAGCGTCTTCATACAGATTATGATGACTAGCCTGCAAGGTTAAATCCGGCAATAAAACGGCCCGGCAAGCCTCATCGGCCAAACAATAGCGGGCGATTTGTCGCGCAAAGGCGAGTTGGGAAGCTAAGCGCGCCGTTCTGGAAACTTCACCGGCAGTAGCTTCATAACTTTGCATCAGAGCATTTCTGAATATTTCAGGAAACTCCCAATCGGCCAACAACATTTGGCTTATAGCTCGATGATCGATTGCAAAACATTCCTGCTCCAATTCATTCAGTTGCTGCCCTTGCGCCGCCCTATCTATACATTCACTGTACTTCTCAGGCCAGGCTGTAGCCAAAGCGAGTCGGCCTATTTCCGATAATAAGCCAAGTACAAAGGCTTCTTCATGGGGGGCAGTGCGTTCTCTCATTGTTAGCGAAGCAATCGCTACGGACATTACCAATGACTCAGACCAGAAAGCTGAGTAATCGAAAGATTGGCAACGTCCTTCCCGATATTTACCAATCAGTGAAATGCTTAAAATTAAATTGCATACTGCTTGCATACCCAGCATGGCCATGGCATCCTGAACATTGATAATGGGCCTGCGTGCAGCAAAAGCAGCAGAATTGGCGAGCTTTATAACCCGCCCCGTCATGGCTGGATCAGTTTGTACCAATTGCGCAATCTGTTGTATTGAGGCATTTTCGCGCTGCATCATCTGCATGATGGCCAATACCGTGCCCGAGGGCGATGGCAGGCGCCCTGCTGTTTTTAGCTCATGAAAATTGAATTTATCGCGCATATGTCATTCCTTTTCTATGCGCTAGAGTTTCAACCAAAATTAGTGTGGCTTCTGTTAATTCTTCCGTTAACCGTTGATAATCAGTCCGGATGCCGTTACGGGCATTATTTTCCAACTTAGCTGCCCGATTTTTTACTATCTCCGCGCAAAAATGTCCTGCCATACCTTTAAGAAAATGAGCAGCATCGGCAAGTTCAGACAGATCGCCACTGGCCAAAATCGAAGTTAAGTTATTGAGTAAAACCGGGGCTTCAATTAAAAATAAATCAATCATCTCCTGCAGCAAATCTTCGTCTCCCTCCAGTTGCCTTAGGGTGGCCGCTTCATTCCAATAATTCGTCAGCGGCTTTCCGGAGGACGTACTATCCTGTTGTTGGTCAGAGGCATGATCCGGTCGCGATCCTCCCAGCCAGCGCGCGAAAACTTGCATCAAGGCTGAGCGGGTTACCGGTTTGCTCAAACAATCATCCATACCCACAGACAAGCACTTATTCCGCTCTTCCGTTGTTGCATGAGCGGTAACCGCCACAATCGGAAGATGGATTTTATCTGCTAAGTTTTGTTCTCGCGCACGCAAAATGCGCGCTGCTTCATATCCGTCCATAGTCGGCATTTGGCAATCCATCAACACTAGATCGTAAGCCTGGCGGGCAATATTGTTGTCCAACTCTATTTGCGATGCCATCTCTTGATTGACTTGCAGACTGATATCCCGCGGCACCTGAACATAACCGAAAAGACTGCCGTCGGCATTCCTGATCGGAGATATATCGATCTCGACCCAAAAATACAGCGCATCGGCATTTATATTCTGTTCAACAAAAGGGGAAGCCACCGATTTACGCCTATTCAGCAGGCGTCCAGACCAGGCTTGCCCCTGCGCAAGTTGGGCGTGCATGTCGGCTAATGTCATCCGATCAACATCTGGGCTATTAAGCATATCTGGGCAGCGCCCCATTATTTCATCATCAGTCCAGCCGCTCAGCCAATAAAAAGCCGGGTTGGCATATTGGATAGCGCCCGCAGCATCGGTGATAAAAATCATTTCATTGCTGGCATCCAATGCTCGCTTGAAAACATTCAGTTTCGCTTCGTTTTCTTTTTGCGCGGAAATATCGCGAAATATCGAAATGAACCGTTTGGTTTCTCCCTCCTGACCCCCTAGTGGCGCTATAGTCGCATCCACCCAATATAAACCGCCATTCTTGTCACGATTACAAAATTCCCCCTTCCAATGCTGGCCGGGCTGGAGAGTACGCCGTAAATTAAAAACGAGATCTCGGTCTGCTTCATTGGAGTAGATGATGCGTTGATCGCCTCCAAGCAACTCATCAAGACTGAAACCAGAAATTTTGCAGAATTCATCATTAGCATAAATGATATGCCCCTCAGTATCCGTTATGATGACCAATGCATGAACATAAATGGCTGCGCACAGCTCGAAATCTGACTTATACTTTTCCTGAGCTGCGATTTTCATAGCCAGTGGCTGCAATGATAAAAACCATAAACAAGGCGCACTCAGCAGTGCCAGTAATGTTGAGTCCAAAACACTTTCCTGCAGGGGTTTAAGTTCGATTTCCCAGGCTGAAAGTGCCTCGAATAAAAAAAGGATCATCGTTTCAAAAAAACCGATAACCATGATACTGATGCCCAGCAAAGACATAAAAAAGCATCTATGACTTGGAGATGATAATAATGGTTTCGACATAGGATTATTGAAATTCACAGAAGCATCTTCCAATCAGCTTAGACCATTTTTTTGTATTTGCCTTTGAATTTAAGCATTTATCATAACTTCAACAGCTCAGCCACGAAGGCCAAGACGAGTTTCATCGGGATATCAAGCTATTAGCACTTACCTTGCGGATTTACGGAAGCTATTCGAAGTGTTCACCAAAACTTACTGGCATTTCTTGATCTTCTTCGTCATCTGCAGGATCAAAGTGCTTCTTGTCAGATATATCGTAGAAAGTGTGAAGGATGATCAATCGATCACAAGGTTGATGAGACTAGCGGACAGATAGATTGTTTCACGCCAATAGCTGCAGTACGAAAACTATTGAATGCTATGAAAGACCAAGCAAATTGCCGTCCTGCATCGCCACACTTTCGGCATGCTTGCCATCATGGCAGTGGCCACATCGATATGAATAATAAAAACGGCGGTTACCTGTGGCTCCGGTCTAAACGCCGGAGACAGCGGCAGTGAGGGGAAACAATAAAACGAAATTTGAAGTTAACAAAGTATTAAGACTTTGTGTTCCTAGGTGATTTTACACCTTCAGCTGATCCATGGAGGCTAATTATCTTGTCAAGCTGTCATAACTTCTTAATGTTAACGAACTTATTATGACCGCTTAATTCCAATTCGAAATCACCATTGATGCCTTCCCTGGTTAAAAATGGCTGAATCTTTCCGGCTGGAAATTCGACCCTCCTGCCATCATCAGCCTTCACGGAAACATTTTTCGCAATGCCTTGGTAAACTTTTGAATATTGATCGTAGGAAAGGCGTAGGGTAAAGCGGATGAATTGATGCTGCAGCATAAGGACAAGGCCGGACAGGACTCGCTGTCCGGCCGATAGAATAATATTAACGGCTGTTTTGCAATGCGGCGATACGATCTTCCAATGGTGGATGACTCATAAACAGCCTGCTCCAGCCGCCGCCATTAATGCCAAAGGCCGCCAATTGCCCGGGCAAATCATGCGCTTCGTGTCCACGTTGTAATGCCCGCAAAGCGGCAATCATCTTGTCCCGGCCAGCGAGGTTTGCGCCACCGGCATCTGCGCGGAATTCACGATAACGAGAAAACCACATGACCAACATCGAGGCCAGAATACCCAAGACAATTTGAGCAATCATTTGAGTAATATAGTATGCCGGGCCATAACCACGTTCGGTCTTGAATACAGTGCGGTCAATCACATGACCAATAATCGTTGCAAAAAAGTAAACAAAAGTATTGACCACACCCTGCATCAAGGCCATGGTCACCATATCGCCATTGGCGACATGGCTGATTTCATGCCCCAGAACCGCTTCAACTTCATCGGCATTCATGTTCTCCAGCAAACCGGTGCTGACGGCGACCAAAGCGCTGTTTTTGTTCATGCCGGTGGCAAACGCATTGGGCTCAGGCGTATGAAAAACGCCGACTTCCGGCATGCCGATACCGGCATGTTGAGCGTGCTTTGCAACAATATCTACCAACCATTGTTCAGTCTGGTTTTGCGGCCTTTCGATCACCTGAACGCCCATCGCATTTTTTGCCGACCATTTCGACATGGCCAGAGAAATCACAGAACCGGTCACTCCGATTACGGCAGACATGGCTAGAAGGCCGTTAAGGTTTAAATTAACACCCTGAGCGTCCAATGCGCTGCCTAAACCTAAAACGTTAAACACAATACTGACCACAATCATTATGGCAATATTGGTTGCTATAAAAAGAATAATACGCATCATAAAATTCGCCTTCAAAAATTAAGTTGATGTTTGGTAAATATGGGGATTGAATTAGCTAATTCAATATTTGTTCAGAGTGGTAATATGTCGATAAGTTTATTGATGGAGGAAATTCCTAATGTATTTTATAAAAAAAATTGTACTTCCATTGTGTTTAATAGCCAGCTCTTTGGCCTGTGCGCAACCCGGAAAGTATCAGGAAATTATCAAACAACTTCATTTACCTGAAGGCTTTGAACTTTCCATTTTTTCTGACGGTGTGCCCAATGCGCGCAGTCTGGCGTTAGGCGATGATGGCTTGGTCTATGTTGG
>Ga0209798_10000695_pt1 | contig 20492 bp, 17 predicted proteins | sample DOMMetBare3Fresh_FD_187475 | JGI IMG/M metagenome (GOLD analysis project Ga0209798, IMG submission 187475) | Wetland sediment microbial communities from St. Louis River estuary, USA, under dissolved organic matter induced mercury methylation -... | ecosystem: Environmental > Aquatic >...
GGGACGCGCCCGGATCCGCAGCGAGGCGGACGGATCGCTGCGGGTGACCGAGGTGGCCGACAAGGGCCGCGGGCGGTTCGAGGCGACGGCAGAGGCCACGGTGGTGACGCCGATCGGGCGCATGGCATTCCCGGGCGGCGTCCTGGCGGAGTTCGAGGAGATCGGGCGCGGCCTGCCGCCGGGCGTGGAGCTGGGCGACGTGCCCATGCTCCAGCGGCTCGCCCGGCGGAACGCGCTGGCCGGCGTCGTCAACCGGGCGGCGTTCTATGATGTAGGGACGCCGGAAGGCTATCGCGACGCGGTGGCCGCCTTCCCGCCACATACCTGACCGCAGGTACATCGGGGTGGACGCCGCTTTCAACTACCTCCTGCAGGAGCTCACCGCGATCAGCGGCGCGCGCCTCGCCGACGCCGGCGGCCTCTCGGCGATCGTCGTAGCGGCCGCGGGGGCCGTGGGCATGCCGGCCCTCGGGCCGCCGGTGGTGCGCTCGGCGCCGGACGGCGTCGCTGTCGCCCTGCTGTGCCGCGACGGGCACATCGTGCTGCACGCCGTGCCGGACGAGGGACTCTGCTTCGTCGCCGTGGTGGCGCGCGCCCCGGCCGACGTGGGCCGGGGGCTCGAGGTGATCGCGCGGGGGCTGGCCAGGGACTCGAGCCGCCGCGGAGGGGCGACGGAGTCATCCTGAGCGAAGCGAAGGAGGCATGACCGTACGCATGCCCCCTTTGCGGAGCCTGCCCTGAGCGCAGCGAGTGGCTCAGGTTGACTCATGATCGGGTTACCGCTGTCTACGACATCAACGCCGCCACCGGCGGCCGTCCCCCGCCGGTCCCCCGGACCACCCCCTCCACTCGCTGGGACGGATTCAGGGAGGCAGCGGCAACGCGCAGCACGTCCTCCGCGGTGACCCCCCGGTACGCCGCGCCGGGATCCTCCAGCTCCGCGAGCCCCGACCCCGCCACCCACGCCTCCAGGATCTCGGCCGCTACGGCACTGCCGCTCTGCCGGCTCACCTCCGCCTGTCCGGCGAGGTAGTTCACCGCCTGCCGCAGCTCGGTCATGCTCACCGCCTCGCGAGTGAACCGCTCGAGTTCGCGCAGCATCGCCTCCCGCGCTTCCGCTTCCCGCTCCGGCGAGGTCGCGATGTAGGTCACCAGCGCCCCCGCGCGCGCCTTGAGCCACGCTGAGGCCACCACCGTATAGGCCAGCGAGCGGCGGTCGCGCAGTGCCTCGAAGAGCCGCCCGCCGAGCCCGCTCGCGACCGCAGCCCACACCTGCATGGCGGCACGGTCCGGGTGTCGCCGCGCGACTCCCGGGAAGACCATCGCCACCGCGGCCTGCGCCTTCTCCCGAGAGACCACGCGGATGGGCGGTTCGCCGCCCTGGCCTGCCACCCAGTCGAGCGCCGGGAGCGGGCCGGGAGCGGAGCGCGGGGCGGCCCGGCCGAACGCCCCGGCCAGATGCGCCGACGCCTCCTCGGGCGCCACGTCGCCCACGGCGATCACCACGGGGCGCTCGCCAGTGAGCCCCCGCGCATGCCACGCCCGCGCATCCGCCGCCGTGATCGCCGGGAGCGTGTGCGGCAGCCCCGCGACCGGGAGCCCGTACCCCTCCTCGCCGAACGCGGCGGCGAAGGCCAGCTGGAACGGATAGCGGAACATGTCGTCCGCCAGCTGCTGTGCCTCCGCCACCATGAGCCCGCGCTCGCGATCCACGTCACCCTCCTCCAGTCGCGGCGAGGCGTACACGAGATGGAGCAGCGAGGCCGCTTCGGCGAGATGCTCCGCGAGCACCGTGGTTCCGAAACCGAGCCAGTCGGTGGCGGCGACCGGACCCAGCGTTCCGCCGAGCCGCTCGAACGCGAAGGCGAGCGCCCCGGCGTCGAGCTCTCCCGCCCCGCGGACGGCGCTCCGGACGGTGAGCGCGCCGAGGCCGGCCTGCGCCGGGGGGTCGAGCTCCACCCGCGGGACGTATACCCCGAGGTGCACGAGCGGCACGCCGGGCTTCCGCCGCACCAGGAGATCGACACCCGGAAGGCTGGTGTGCATCACGTCGGCCTCCCGCCGCGCCAAGATCCGGCTGCTGGACGGCACCGCCGGGCCCGGTGCGGCAGCGACCGGGGCGGCGGTGGGGGCGGGCGCCCGCAGCTCGCTCACCGCGAAGGCCCGGCCCAGCGCGTCGGCGGTGAGCTCGTCACCCTCATCCGCGGGAAGGTAGAGCACCGCCGAGACGGCGTCGGGCTGGAGATAGCGCGCCGCGGCGGCGCGCACCTCGTCCGAGCCCACCGTGGCCAGCGCCTCGAACTCCCGATCGAGAAACGCGTAGCCGTCCAACGCCTCGGCGGCGGCGAGGGCGGAGGCCCGGCCTTCCATCGGCTCGAGCCGGCGGGCCCACCGCGCGCGGAGCAGCGTGCGCGCGCGCTCGAGATCCTCCGGCGGCGGACCGAGCAACGCGAGCCGGGCCACTGCGGCGGCGATCGCATCCACGGCCGCCGGCACCCGCGCCGGCGCGAGCTCCGCCGCGACGCCGAACAGGCCCAGCTCCGTGGGCGCGTAGTAGTGCGACGTCACCCAGGTCACCAGCCCAGGCTCGCGCAGCGTGCGGTAGAGCCAGCTGCCGCGGCCCGCACCAAGCACCGCCGCAGCCAGGTCGAGCGCCGGCGCATCCGCTTCGAGCGGCGGCGCGGCCCGCCAGCCGAGGGTCAGTTCAGCCTGGGTCACGTCACCGCGGAGCGTACGGGCGCGGACCTCGCGGCGCGGCGGCTCTTCTGGCGACTGGTCCACGGCACCCCGCGCGGCCGACCAGCCGCCGTAGGCGTCGCGAGCGAGCGCGAGCGCGCGCTCGGGGTCCACCGCCCCCACGATGGCCACGATCGTGCGCTCCGGCACATAGCGCGACGCGTAGTAGCCGTGCACGTCGGCGCGGGTGAAGCCCGCGAGCTGCGCCTCGTGGCCAATGCGCCACCGGCGGATGCGGTGGCGGTCGAACATCACCTCGTGCAGCGTCTCGTACGCCACCGCCGAGGGCGAGTCCAGCTTGCGCTTGGCTTCCTGGATGATGACCTGGAGCTCGCGGGCCAGTTCGCCGGGATCGATGACCGAGCGACGGAGCGCGTCGGCCTGGATGTCGAGCGCCTCGGCGAGGCCCGAGGCGGGCAGGACGGTGAAGTAGGAGGTGTGATCGTAGGTGGTGCTGGCGTTGAGATAGCCGCCCGCGCTCTTGGTCTCCCGGGCGATCGCGCCGACGCCTCGGCGCTCGGTGCCCTTGAAGAACATGTGCTCGAGCACGTGCGAGATGCCGGTCCAGCAGTCGGGCTCGTCGAAGAACCCCGCCTTCACGTGGGTGACGACTGCCACTACCGGAGCCGACCGGTCCTCCTGAACCAGCAGGGTGAGCCCGTTCGGCAGCACTTCGCGGCGGACGCCGTCGGTCCAGCGCGTCGGTGAAACGGCCAAACCGCGCGCCGCCATGGCCGCTATTGAACGATCCGCAGCACGCCCGCCTCGGCGCTGCCGCGAATGAAGGCCTCCGCATCCGTGGTGGGGATGACGACGCCGGTTTCGGCCTGCCCCCGCCGCGCGAGGCTGGCCATGAAATCGCTCAGCGAGCCCGCGGCCCAGTCGTGGTCGGACGCCTTCATCTGGAGCAGGATCTCGTCCCAGCTCCCCCGGATCGGCTGCCCCGCGAGGGTCACGACCAGGTGCGACTCCCCCTGCCCCGGCTTCTTCTGCATGGCGTGCAGCTCGCTCAGCAGCGTGCCGAACAGCTCGAGCTGATGCGGATCGCGCACGCCACCGTCCGCCTGCTGCGCCTCTACCTCGGCGAGGAGCATGTCGATCGGGTCGGGCACGCCGGCCACCTCCCCCAGCCGCGTGAGCCACGGCGCCAGCTCGGGGTCCTCGTCGGGGAGCCGGTAGACGGTCTTCTTGAGCTCGATGTGCCGCCAGATCCCGAGCTCGTCGAAGTGGTCGTCCGGCTGGGTCCGCTCGAGGTGGTGCAGCGCGGCCTCCGTCTCCCCGCGGTCGTACAGCAGGTTGGCGAGGTAGATACGCGCCTCGCTGTAGGACGCGTCGAGCTCCAGCGCGCGCCGGAGCCAGTACAGCGAGCCCGCGTCGTTGCCCAGCCGGTGGGAGGCGTAGCCCAGGCAAGCCGCCGCGTCCGGCGAGTCGGGGTGCGCCGACACCGCCAGGTCGAAGAACCGGTGCGCCGGGGCGACGTGCCCTTCGCGGAACAGTGCGCGGCCCACCTGCAGCATCAGCTCGTGGTCGTCCTGGAAGCCGAGCTGGAGAATGCGTTCGAACCCGCGCATTGCACCGGCCCGGTCGCCCAGCTTGAGCAGGGCCTCGCCGAGGCCAGCGAGCCCGTCTTCGTGATCGGGATCCCGCGCCAGGGCCAGCTCGAAGCTCCGCCGCGCCCAGGCATACTCCTCCCGGGCCAGGTGCGCGTAGGCCATCCCGATGTGCAGCTCGACGGCATGTGGGTAGAGAGTGGTGCCTTCCTTGAGGATCAGCAGAGCTTCATCGTACCGACCTTCGTTGTAGAGTTGATGGGCTTGTTCGTCGAAGTCGTCGGAGCTGAGGAATGCATCCGACATCGGCCGTCCTCCGGCGGGTAGGTTGCTGCAAACTAGGAACTTCCGGGGACGGGAGCAAGGGAAGCCGCACTCGCGGGCTATTGACAGGACGGACTTCGTTCATATCTTACTGACCAGTCAGTTATTAAACCGAGCCAGCGAGAGTCTGTGCCCAACGCCAGCCGAGTCCAGTCCCGCCCCCGCCGCTGGCAGCGCCGGCCCGCGGCCCGGCCGGAAGAGATCCTCGACGCCGCTCTCGCCGTCTTCGGCGAGTCCGGCTTCGCCCGTGCCAAGATCGACGACGTCGCCAAGCTCGCCGGCGTCAGCAAGGGCACCGTCTACCTCTACTTCGAGTCGAAGGAAGCGCTCTTCCGCGAGATGGTCCGCGCCAAGATCGTCGCCTCGCTCGCCGAGGCGGAGACCCAGGTGCGGACCCACGAGGGCTCGGCCCGCGCGCTCCTGACCGACCTGGTACGACGCATGTACGCCCGCATCCGTTGCGATCAGATGATGCGGATCTCGCGCATCGTCCAGGGCGAGCTCGGCCACTTCCCCGAGCTGGCGCGGTTCTACTTCGAGGAAGTCATCCTCCGCGCCCGGCGCCTCATCGCGCAGGTGCTGGAGCGCGGCGTGGCGGGCGGCGAGTTCCGGCCGAGCCCGAACGGATTCGCGGCGCGGGGGCTGTGCTCCTTGGTGGTCCACACCGCGCAGGTGCAGCACTTCTTCCACCCCTACGACCCCGAGGCGCTCACCGATGAGCAGGCCGTCGAGGGCCTCGTCGACATGTACCTCCACGGGGTGGTGGTGCGCCCCGCGGACCCGACCTGAGGCTCGCCCCGTGCACCGCTGGTTGCTCGCGCTGCCGCTGCTCGCCGCCGCCCCCGCCGGGGCCACTGTGCAACAGTCGGCCGTCCCGCCGGGTCCCCTCACGCTGCTCGACGCGATTACCCTCGGTCGGAGCCAGGGGGTCAACGCCGCCATCGCGCGGCTCAACCTGCGGACCGCGGAGGCCCGCGTCGGGCAGCGCCGCGCCGACCTGTTACCAACGATTAGCGGCAACGCGGCCATCATCCATCAGACGGTGAACCTCGAGGAGTTCGGAATCCCCAATGCCGCTGGGGTCACCGACCCGTTCGACGTCTACCGGCTCCAGCTGCGCGCATCGCAGACGATCTTCGACGCCTCGGTCATCGCCCGGCTCCGGGCCGCGCGCGACACGGCGGTGGCCGCCGGCCTCGACGCCCGGGCGGCCGGCGAGCTCGCCGGAGCCACCGCGGGACTCGCGTACCTTCGCGCCCTCAGCGCCCAGGCCACCGTCCGTGCCCGCGAGGCGGACAGCACCATCGCGTCGCAGCTGCTGGACCAGGCGCGGCAGCTCGTGGCGGCGGGGGTGAGCCCGGCCATCGACGCCACGCGGAGCGAGGTGAGCTTCGCCGCCGTGCGCACGCAGCTCGAGGTCGCGCGCAACGGCGCCGACCGAGCCAGACTCGACTTGATCCGCGCGCTCGACCTTCCCTCGGGCAGCCGGCTCGAGCTGGCGGACTCGCTGGGACCGGCCGCACTCGACCTGCCGCTCGATCCGGACTCGGCGGCGGGGTTTGCCCGCGAGCACCGCGCGGAGCTTGCCGCGGAGCGCGCCCGCACCCGGGCCGCCCGCCGGTCGCTCGGCGCCGTCCGGGCGGAGTACCTGCCGAGCCTCGGGGTGGGCGGCACGTATCAGCAGTCCGGGCGGGAGACCGGCACCCTGGCGGGCAGCTACAGCGTGCAGCTCCAGCTGACCGTGCCGATCCTGGATGGGTTCCGCCGGCAGAACCGGGTCAAGGAGCAGACCCAGCGCCTCGACATCCAGGAAATTCGCGAGCGCGACCTGGTCAACCAGATCGAGACCGAGGCGCGACAATCGGTGCTCGACCTCGCTTCGGCGCAGCAGCAGGTCGCGATCGCCGGCGACCGGCTCAGCCTCGCCGAGCAGGAGTTGGCCCAGGCGCTGGAGCGCTTCCAGGCCGGCGTGGCGGGCAGCGTGGAGACGACCAACGCCCAAGGATCGGTCATTGCGGCGCGCGACGCGCTGATCCAGGCGCGAGTCAACTTCGGAACCGCCCGGGTCGGCGCCTACCGCGCCCTCGGCGTGATCGATCAACTGCACTAGACCGCGCCTGGGCGCGATGAGACGGACCATGACGACGGACGTTGCGATGGACCTGCCGGCGACGGCCGAGCCGGTGACACGGAGCTGGACCCGCCGCCTGCCGCTGATCCTGGGCCTGCTGCTGGTGCTCACCCTCGCCACTTGGGGCGTGCGCCGCTACTTCTACGCCCGCCACCACGTGAGCACCGACAACGCCCAGGTGGACGGCCACATCACCGTGATCGCACCCCGCATTGCCGGTTTCATCGAGCGCGTGCCGGTCGAAGAAAACCAGCGCGTGAAGGCGGGCGACACCCTCGTGATACTCGACCAGCGCGATCTCGTGGTGCGGCTTGCGCAGGCCGAGGCGGAGCTCCGGAACGCACAGGCGGCGGTGGGCTCGCGCCAGAGCGCGGGCCAGGCCACGGCCCAGCTCCAGGCCACCCGAGCGGAGGCGGCCTCGGCGCAGGCGACGATCGCCGCCGCCGAGGCCGGCTACCGTCAGGCCAACGCCGACTATGAGCGCTATCGGCAGCTCGCCGCCTCCAGGATCATTCCGGCCCAGCAGCTCGACGCGGCGCAGGCGTCGCGCGATGCCGCGGCAGCCAACCTCGAGGCGGCACGCCGGCGGGCCGCGGCCGCGACCAGCCAGGTGTCCGCCTCCGGCGCTGCGGTCCGCGGCGCCGACGCCCGGCTCGCGGCCGCCGAGTCGGCAGTCGAGCAGGTCCGCCTCCAGCTCGGCTACGCCACGCTGCTCGCACCGAACGACGGCGTCGTGGCCAAGCGCAGCGCCGAGCCGGGCGCGCTGGTGCAGATCGGACAGAGCCTGATGTCGCTGGTGCCCGAGAAGGACCTCTGGGTGACGGCGAATCTGAAAGAGACCCAGCTGGTGAAGGTGGCCGTGGGCGATCGGGTGGAATTCAGCGTGGATGCCTACCCGGGCCGGAAGTTTCAGGGCAGGGTCGAGAGCCTGAGTCCCGCGACCGGCGCCCGCTTCGCCCTGCTGCCGCCCGACAACGCGACGGGCAACTTCACCAAGGTCGTCCAGCGGGTCCCGGTCAGGATCGCGGTGAGCGACACGGTGGACCCGGCGCACCCGCTCCGCCCCGGCATGTCGGTGGACGTGACCATCACCACCGACTGACCCGCCGCGACCCGTGGCCACCTTCGCGCTACCCGCGCGTCCTCAACCGCTCACCCGCGAGCAGGTCTACCGCTCGCGGTACCTGATCGCGTTCGCGGTGACGCTGGCCAGCGTGCTCGAGCTGGTGGATACCAGCATCGTCAACGTCGCGATCCCGCACATGATGGGGAACCTGGGCGCCACCCTCGAGGAGGTCGCCTGGGTCAGTACCGGCTACCTCGTGGCCAACGTCATCGTGCTGCCGATCACGAGTTGGCTCTCCGGCCGGTTCGGACGGCGGAATTACTACACCGGCTCCATCATCCTCTTCACGCTCGCCTCCTTCTTCTGCGGCGCCGCGCGCTCGCTGGAGGGCCTGGTCATCTGGCGCGTGGTCCAGGGCATCGGCGGCGGCGCGCTGATCAGCACGGCGCAAGCCATCCTGTTCGACGTCTTCCCGCTGCGCGAGCGGGCCACGGCGATGGCGATCTTCGGCATGGGCGTCATGGTGGGTCCCACGCTCGGGCCCACGCTCGGCGGGTGGATCACCGACAACTACTCCTGGCCCTGGATCTTCTACATCAACGTCCCGCTCGGCATCCTGGCGGCGATGGCGACCTGGCGGTCGGTGCCCGAGCCGGAGCACGCCGTGCAGCGCACGGCCATGGACTGGCTGGGGCTGGCGCTGCTCATCGTGGGCATCGGATCGCTCCAGGTACTGCTCGAGCGGGGCGAGAGCAAGGGCTGGTTCGAGTCGCGCGAGATCGTGGTGGAGGCGATCGCGGCCGGTCTCGGCCTCGCGGCGTTCGTCTGGCACGAGCTCCGCACCCGGCACCCGATCGTCGACCTGCGCATTCTGCGGAACCGCCAGCTCGCCGCTGGCGTCGCCTTTGCGTTGGTCCTCGGGTTCGCGCTCTACGCCAGCGTCTTTGCGTTGCCCGTGTTCCTCCAGAACCTGCTGGGCTACACCGCCTGGGACACCGGCAAGGTGATCCTCCCGGGCGCGATCGCGAGCGCGCTCACCATGGCCGCGATGGGCCGCCTCGGCCAGCGCTTGGACGCCCGGCCGCTGATCACGGTCGGCGTGCTGCTGTTCCTGTGGTCGATGTGGCTGCACTACCACTTCACCACTGCCATCGGCATGCACGACTTGTTCTGGCCGATGATCCTCCGCGGCGTGGGACTGGGGTTCATCTTCGTTCCGCTCACGGGCGTGGCGGTCGCCGACCTGCGCCCGGCCCAGCTGGCCCAGGGCACCGGGCTCTTCAACTTGTCCCGCCAGCTCGGCGGCAGCTTCGGCATCGCCGTCACCGCCACGCTGCTCTCGCGTTTCACCGAGCAGAGCCGGGAGGCGCTCCTGCCCCATCTGTCACCGTCCAATCCCGTGATGACGGACTGGCTCGACCAGGCCACCCACCGCCTGCTCGCGCTCGGCGGGACCGTGGCCGAAGCACAGCAGAAGGCGCAGGCCATGCTGGAGGGCGTGCTCGGCCGCCAGGCCTCGATGGTGGCCTTCGAGAAGGTCTTCCTGACGATGGGGATCACTTTCTTCGCCGCGCTGCCGCTGCTGCTGCTGTTCCGCACGGGCAAGGTTCGCGGAGGGACCGCGGCGCACTAGGCCGTGGGGGCGTGCCGAAGGTCCGCTCGGCTTGACAGACACGCGTCCGGGAGCCAAATCCTCAGGCCGGGAGACGCCCGCCTCCCGTCCCGGCAGCGTCCAATCGGCCCGCCCGCCTATCTTTCACTGGTGACCTTCCAGCGCAAGCTCCTCTTCGGATTCTCCCTCATGGTCCTCCCAGCGCTGCTGGTCGGCGCGGAGGCCATCCGCAGCAACGCGCTCGAGCGCCGCGCCCTCACCGCGCTGGGCGAGAGCATGGCCCGCACCCGGACTTACGCCGAGCTCGAGACGGCGATGTTCGACCAGAGCGAAATGGTCTGGCGCTACCTGAGCGGCCTCGACCCGACGGCCCGCCAGGAGTTCCGCCTCACCGGCGAGGTGGTGGGCTACTGGCAGGATCGCTGGCGCGGCGAGCTCCGGCCGGAGGAGGCGGCGCTCGCCGACGGGATCGCCGGCATCCAGCGCCAGATCGTCACCGTGTCGGACAGCGTGTTCCAGCTGGCCGACGCCGGGCACCGCGAGGAGGCCTACCGGCTGGCGCAGCGTGAGCTCAGGGGACGGCTGCAACCCGCGCTCACCCAGATGAACCGCGCGATCTACCGGCGCGCCCGCGAATCGAGCGTCCGGGGTGCCTACAGCCGGTTGGAGGAGATTCTCGCCGACGAGGGGCGCACCCTGCTCGCCATCATCGCGCTCGCCCTCATCGTCGGCCTGCTCGCGAGCTGGCTCATTTCCCGTGGCCTGGCCCGGCCCGTGGGTGAGCTGACCCGGGCGATGGCGGCCGTCGGCGCCGGCGACCTGGATCACCCGATCCGGGTCACCTCGCGCGACGAGCTCGGCGACCTCGCCCGCGCGCTCGAGCGCATGACCCGGCGGCTGCGCGACTCGCGGGCGCAGCTGGTGCAGGCGGAGAAGCTCGCCTCGATCGGCGAGATGTCAGCCGCCGTGGCGCACGGGCTCCGCAACCCCCTGGCCAGCCTGCGCGCCGCAGCCCAGCTGGTCCGCCGGCACCCGGCCTCCCCATCGTCTGCCGAGCACCTCGACGCGATCATCCTGGAGGTGGACCGGCTCGATCGCCGCATCAGCCACCTGCTCAGCTTCAGCCGGCCCGCTCCGTTTCACCCGGTGTCCGAGAGCCTGTCGCGCCTGATCGAGGAGCTGCTGCCGGCGGTCGCCGCCCCGCTCCACGAGCACCGGGTGGAGCTGGAGATGGCGGTCCCAGCGTCGCTCCCGCACGTGCACGTGGACCCGATGCAGCTCGAGCAGGCCATCCTCGAGATCGTGTCCAACGCGCTCGACGCCATGCCGGCCGGCGGGCGGCTCCGGATCGGCGCCTTCACGGCCGACGGCTCGGGACGGCACGACGTCGTGCTCGAGGTGAGCGACACGGGCGGCGGTATCCCCGAGCCGGTGCTGGCCTCGGTCTGCGAGCCGTTCTTCACTACCCGGCCGGAAGGGACCGGCCTGGGCCTCGCGATCGCCAAGCGCTACGTCGAGCAGAACGGCGGGCGGCTCGAGATCGCCAGCCGGCCCGGCGAGGGGACCACGGTGCGGCTCCGGCTGCCCACGGAGCGGGTGGCATGAACGGCTCGACCGTCCTGATCGTCGACGACGAACGCACGCTGGCGCGCGCCATCAAGGCGTTCCTCACCGAGTCGGGCTACGAGACCGAGGTGGCCGGCGACGCCGAGCAGGCGCTCCGCCTGCTCGAGACGATGCGTCCGGACGTCGTTTTCAGCGACATCCGCCTCCCTGGGATGAGCGGGATCGAGCTGCTGCGGCGGATCCGGGAGTACGACGCCGCCATCCCCGTCGTCATCATGACCGCGCACGGGACCATCGAAGGCGCCGTGGAGGCGGTGAAGCTCGGCGCCTTCGACTACCTCAAGAAGCCGGTGGACCTCGAGGAGCTGAAGCTCCTGGCCGACCGCGCCCACGAGAGCTCGCAGGTCAAGCAGGAGCTCTCCTACTACCGGCGCCGGGAGACCGCGCGCGAGACGTCGCTCGCCGGCGTGCTCGGCGAGTCGCCCGCCATCCGTGCGGTGCTCGACCAGGCCCGCCAGATCGCGGCGCTCGACGAGACGCCCCCGGTGCTGATCACCGGGGAGACCGGCACGGGGAAGGGGCTGGTGGCACGCACCATCCATGGTGCGAGCTCACGGGCCTCGAAGCCATTCATCGAGGTCAACTGCAACGCGCTGCCCGCCACGCTGATGGAGGCCGAGCTGTTCGGCCACGAGCGGGGTGCATTTACCGACGCCAAGGAATCGCGGATGGGTCTCTTCGAGGCCGCGGAGGGCGGTTTCCTCTTCCTCGATGAGGTGGGCGACGTCGAGCTTTCCCTCCAGGGGAAGCTGCTCAAGGCCGTCGAGGAGCGGACCGTACGGCGGGTCGGCGGCATCCGGGACCGGCGGATCGACGTCCATATACTGGCCGCCACCAACCGCGATCTCGAGCGCGAGGCCCAGCGCGAGCAGTTCCGCCGCGATCTCTACTTCCGGCTCGCCGTGATCATCCTCCACCTGCCGCCGCTCAGGGACCGCGGCACCGACGTTCTGGTCCTGGCGCAGCACTTCCTCCAGCGGTTCAACGCCAAGTACGGCAAGCAGGTGCGGCAGCTCGACGCGCGGGCGCGCGAGCTGCTGCTCGACTACCCGTGGCCGGGGAACGTCAGGGAGCTGAGTCACGTGATCGAGCGGGCGGTGCTCTGGAGCCGCGGTCCGACGCTCGACGTCGAGCATCTCTCGCTCGCGACTCCGCAGCAGGCCCCCGAGCCGGTGCGGGCGCCCGCAGCGCCCCCCGCCACCCAGGAGCCGCCGCCGGTCCCGCCGTCCGGCATGGCGCTCGAGCAGTGGGAGCGGACTCTGATCGAGCAGGCCCTCCGCGAGTGCGACGGGAACCAGACCCGGGCCGCCCAGCGGCTCGGCATCAGCCGGGACACGCTCCGCTACCGGCTGAAGAAGTACGGGATCTGAATGCGTGATGAGTCACCCTGAACCGGTCGCTTCGCTCAGGGTGACGCTGGGTGACCTCACCCAAAATGGGTGAGATCACCCAGCGTCACCCTTCCAGCGCCGGGCTGCTCCCGAACTGCTACCGTCGACTTAATGCATTGGCATCGTTGTGCTTGTGCCTTATTCCTACCCATCTAGTTGGTTTCGGCACACGTTCTGCTTGAGAGAGGGCGTCGTCGGGTCATCCGTCGACCCGGCTGGGTGGGAACGCCCAACGTCAATCGGGCCCACACGGCCCAGTTCATCAAACCCCTGGAGGAACGAGCCATGAAGTGGACCAAGCCCGAGGCCGAGGTCGTCGCCGTTACGCTGGAAGTCACCGCCTACGTCGCGACGCTCTAACTCGCAGCACTGATCTGAGGGGCTCGCGAAAGCGGGCCCCTCAGTCTTTCCAGGGTGCACGTCGTTCTCCTTGGTACCGCCGCCGGCGGGGGCTTCCCCCAATGGAACTGCTGGTGCCCTCCGTGTCGCGTCGCGCGTTCCGATCCCCGTCGAGCGATTCCGCGCAGTCAATCTTCCGCCGCCATTAGCGCGGACGGGACGCGCTGGTTCCTGCTCAACGCCTCCCCGGACGTGCACGCGCAGCTCGCGCGCCTGTCGCTGCCCGCGCCCGCCGGGGTGCGGCACGCGCCGGTCGAGGGGGTCGTCCTGACCGACGCCGAGCTCGACCACACGCTCGGGATCGTGCTCCTGCGCGAGGCGCGCCACCTGCAGGTGGCGGCCACCGACGCGGTCCGCCGGGTGGTCGAGAACGATTCCCGGATCTTGGCCGTCACCCGGGCCTTTGCCGAGGTGAGCGTGACCGAGTTGGTGCCCGATCGGCCGCTTGGACTCTGCTATCGCGACGGCATGCCGAGCGGGCTCCGGGTCACCTGCTTCCCGGTGCCGGCCGGCCCGCCCCGGTTCGCCAGCGAGGATCGCCCGGGACATACGGTGGGGCTGGTCGTGCAGGACGAGCGCACCGGCGGCTCCTGCGCCTTCGTCCCGGGATGCGGAGGGCTCGACTCGGCCCTGCTCGCCCGCCTGGGAGCGGTCGACCTGATACTTTTCGACGGAACATTCTGGACCGACGATGAATTGATCGTCCTGGGCATCAGCGACCGCACCGCCCGGGAAATGGATCATTTGCCGGTGTCGGGACCCGACGGCAGCCTGGCGCGGCTCGGCGACCTGCCAAGCCGGCACCGGGTCTACACCCACATCAACAACACCAACCCCATGCTGCTCGAGGACGCGCCCGAGCGGGCCCAGGTGGAACGGGCCGGTCTCCGGGTCGGCGTTGACGGCATGCGGTTCACCATTTGATCTTGTGCCATGACAACCACCCTCGCCGCCTCGCAGCTGGCCACGCCGCCGAAGCCTCCGATTCCGGCCCTCGACCGCCCCCTCAAACCCGTGGAGCTGGAGGAGGCGCTTCGCTCGTTTCACGGGTCGTACTACGTACAGCATCCGTTCCACCAGCTCATGTACGCCGGCAAGCTCTCCCAGCGGCAGTTCCAGGGCTGGGTGGCCAATCGCCTGGCGTACCAGCGGGTGGTGCCGCGGAAGGATGGGGCCATCCTGTCCAACTGCCCCGACGCCACCGTGCGGCGCGAGTGGATCCAGCGGATCATCGACCACGACGGCACCGAGCCGGGCACCGGCGGCATCGAGCTCTGGATCCGGCTCGGCGTGGCCCTCGGCGTTCCCCGCGAGGAGATGGAGGATGAGCGCCACGTGCTACCCGCTGTGCGACTCATCTGCGAGTCGTACGTGACGTTCTGCAAGAGCAAGCCGTGGCAGGAGGCGTGCGCTTCGTCGCTCACCGAGCTGTTCGCGCCCAAGATCCACCAGCAGCGCATCGAGGCATTCCCGGTGCACTACCCGTGGATCCCGCCGGAGGCGCTGGACTACTTCAAGAGCCGCCTGGTTCAGGCGCCGCGCGACGTGACGCACGGACTGCGGATCGTGCGGGAGTGGGCGACCACGCCCGAGCGGCAGCAGAAGGTGTTCGAGGCCCTCGCGTTCAAGCTGGAGATGCTGTGGGCCATGATCGACACCATCCACAACGCGTACCGCGAGGAGTGAGGGTGGCGATCTCCCTGGACGCCGTGCCGCGGCTCTGGCGGCTGGCTCGGCTCGACTACGATCCGGCCCGCCAGCGGCCGGTGCTGCTGTATCCCGAAGGTGCGGTGCTCCTCAACGACACCGGCCGCGCCATCCTGGAGCTGGTGAACGGCACCCGCACCGTGGCGCAGATCGCCGCGGAACTGAGCGAGCGCTACCAAACCGACGTCACCGCGGATGTGACCGATTACCTGTCGCATCTGGCGAAGAGAGAGCTGATTCAATGACCACCGAGCGTCCCACCACCCTGCTGGCCGAGCTGACGCACCGCTGCCCGCTGCACTGCCCGTACTGCTCCAACCCGCTCGACCTGCTCCGCGCCGAGAGCGAGATCGGAACCGAGGACTGGAAGCGGGTGTTTACCCAGGCGCGCGAGCTGGGCGTGCTGCAGCTTGGCCTGTCGGGCGGCGAGCCGCTCATCCGCAAGGACCTCGAGGAGCTGGCGGCGCACGCCCGGAGTCTCGGCCTCTACACCACGCTCGTCACCTCCGGGCTCGGACTGACCCGGAAGCGGGCGGAGGCATTCCGCGCCGCGGGGCTGGAGCACGTGCAGGTCTCGGTGCAGGACTCGGACACGGCCTCGGCGGAGCGGATCGCGGGGGTGAGCTCGGTCAAGCAGAAGCAGGCGGCCATCGCGCTGGTGAAGGAACTGGGTTTCGCGTTCTCGATTAATGTCGTGCTCCACCGCGCCAACCTCGACCGGATCGGCGAGATCATCGACCTGGCGGCGAGCCTCGATGCCGACCGGCTCGAGCTCGCCAACACCCAGTACTACGGCTGGGGGCTCAAGAACCGGAGTGCGCTGATGCCGCGCCGGGAGCAGGTGCTCCGGGCCAAGGAGATCGCCGAGGATCGGATGCAGCGCTACAAGGGAAAGATGCAGATCATCTTCGTCCTGCCCGACTACTTCGAGGAGCTGCCCAAGGCCTGCTACGGCGGGTGGGGGCGCTACTACATCGTGGTCTCGCCGGACGGCAAGGCGCTGCCCTGCCACGGCGCGTACGCCATTCCGTCGCTCGAGCTGCCCAGCGTGCGCGAGCACTCGATACACTGGATCTGGCACGAGTCGTCGGCGTTCCAGGCGTTCCGCGGCGACGCGTGGATGAAGGAGCCGTGCCGCAGCTGTCCCCGGAAGACCGTGGACTTCGGCGGCTGCCGCTGCCAGGCGCTGGCGCTCACCGGTGACGCCGCCAACGCCGACCCGGTCTGCACCCTGAGCCCCTTCCGTCACCTGATCGACGAGGCGCTCCACGAGCACGCCGGCGCCGACGAGTACGCCTACCGCGACTATACCGTCGAGCCACAGCGCGCGTGAGCGCGTCCCCGCCGGCGATCGTCACCGAAGGACTCGGACGTGACTACGACGGCGTCCGCGCCCTCGAGGCGCTGAACCTCGAGGTGCCCGTCGGGGCGCTCGTCGGCCTCCTCGGGCCGAACGGCGCCGGCAAGACGACGGCGATGCTGCTGCTCGCCACCCTCCTCGCCCCCACCCGCGGCGGCGCCCGTATCTTCGGCCACGACACCGTCCGCGAACGCGGGGCCGTGCGGCGGCGCCTCGGTCTTGTCTTTCAGGAGACCAGCATTGACGGGCTCCTCACTGTCGAGGAGAACCTCCGTTTCGCCGCGCGACTGGCCGGCCTCGGCGGGCGCGAGGCGCGGGCCGCCGTCGCGGCGGCGATCGACCGCGCCGGCCTCGGTCCGCGCGCCTCCCAGCCCGCGCGGCAGCTCTCCGGAGGGTGGCGGCGGCTGGTGGACATCGCCCGCGCGACCCTGCACCGCCCCGAGCTCCTGATCCTCGACGAGCCTACCGTCGGTCTCGACCCAGAGCACCGTGAGCTGATCTGGACGATCGTCGCGGCCGAGCGCCGCGAGCGCGGCACCACCGTGCTCTTCTCCACCCACTACCTCGCCGAAGCGGAGCCTGCCGACCGGGCCGTCCTGTTGTCGCGCGGGCGGGCGGTGGCCGACGATACGCCGGCCGCGCTCAGGGCCGCAGTCGGCGAGGAGGTGGCGGAGATCGAGGGTCCGGGCGCGGAGCGGCTCGCCCGCGCGCTTCGAGGACTCGGTGCCGCCACGACCGTGCTCCGGACCGAGCGCGGCTTCCGCGTGGGGATCACCGGCGAGCGGGAGCCGGTCGTGGAGCTCGCCGCGGCGGCGGAAGGCATCGAGCGACTGGTGCTCCGGCCCGCGAGCTTGGAGGACGCCTATTTCGCCCGCACGGTGCAGGGGGCGGCGTGAGCGCATGGAGCGCCGTCTACGGCATCGTCGCCCGCGACCTCGCTCGTACTACCCGGCAGACGAGCCGGCTGCTCGGCGGCCTGGCCCGGCCCTTCATGTGGCTGCTGCTGGTGGGAACCGGCTACAACGCCATCGCCCGACTCGAGGGCGGCCTGCCGTATCAGGCATTCGTCTTCCCCGGAATCATCGTGATGGCAGCGCTGTTCGGCGCCATGCTCACCGCCATCGCCACCGTGTACGATCGCGAGTTCGGCATGCTCCGGCTCATGCTGGCCAGCCCGGCCGGAGTGCCGGCGGTGCTGGCCGGCCGGGCGATCGCAGCCACGCTGGTGGGGATGCTCCAGGGCGGTATCGTGCTCGCCTGCGCGCCGTTTCTCCTGCCGGTCACCATGCGGAGCTTCGGGCCGGCGCTCGGCGCGCTCGCGCTCGCGGCCGCGGTCAGCGCGATGCTCGGCCTGCTCGTGGCCGCCCGGCTCCGCTCGGTCGAGAATTTCGCCGGCATCATCAACGTGGTGCTGTTTCCGCTGCTGTTCGTGAGCGGCGCGCTGTACCCTACCGCCGGCATGCCCGCGGCCCTCCGGTTCCTGGCCCGCGTCAACCCGGTCACCTACCAGGTCGACCTGATGCGGCACGCGTTGGGTCAGCCGGCCGAGTTCTCCGCCGGACAGGACGTGGCCGTGCTCGTGGGAGCGACGCTGGTGGCGTTCGCGCTGACCGCGCTGCTGTTCGATCCGGAGCAGCGGTTCGTGGGAAGGGCGGGCGCGGTGGGGCGCGGTCGTGGCCCCGCTCTCGATCCCGAGTCACCCTGAACCCTTCGATATCTCAGGGTGACTCGGGGGCGACCTCCGGCTCGGACGCCCCTTCGCACTCCCCCTCCATACGCACGAGACTCATCTCCTGCTCGAGCCGCGAGCGTAGCGGCTCCCGGAGCGGCCCACCCGCCGGAACCGTGGTCTCCACCACAATGCGACGGACACGGCTCAGGAGCCCTCTCCCATCGTCCCACGCCACCTCCCCATCCTCGACCGTTATCTGGCGCGCGGGGACCCGGGTGGTGTCGCCCCGGAGCGTGGCCTGATCGGTCTCGGCGCGCGCGTGAAGCGCGAGGCGGCGAACCACCCGACCGCCCGCGAGGCTGTCGCGCAGCCGGCGAATCTCGAGCCCGGTCGAGTCACTCCAGCGCCGCCCCGCTGCGAGCGGGACCGGCGGAAGCGGCGGCAGCAGGTCGTCCATCGCGCCGCTCAGCTCGGCCACCTCCGCCACCTCGTCGGGGATGAACGGTCGCGCCTCGGCCACGTAGCGTCCGGCCGGAGTCAGCGTCCCACGATAGCGCCCGCCGAGCAATCCATCAGTGTCCGGCACCAGCGTTCCTTCCGGGCTTTGCCGCGACAGGGCCAGCGAGTCGTACCACGCCTCCACCGCGAGCCCGGCGGTCGCCCTGCGCGCGCGCAGGCGCCAGATGCCGTCGCGGGTGAGCGTCTCGCGCCGCTGCCGCGTTCCGGTCTGGGCATACAGCCGGGCCCGCGAGTGCTCCCGGAAGCCCGAGCAGTCGAGCTGTTCGGCGGTGTAGTGGAATTCGGCGGGTTGATGCAGCGGTGCCTGGGCGACCGCCCTGCCGGCAGCGGCCAGGCCGGCAGCGGCCAGGCCGGCACAGACGCGCAAAGTCGCCCTGAGCCCGTTCGCTGCGCTCAGGGTGAGCTCCGCGGAGGAAGCAGAACGCCGCCTGACCGCCATCGGCTCGCTCAGCGCGACCCGCTCACGCCTCCGCCATGAACGGATAGCGGTAGTCCCTGGGTGGTGCGAGCGTCTCCTTGATGCTCCGGGGCGAGACCCACCGCAGCAGGTTGAGGATGGAGCCCGCCTTGTCGTTGGTTCCGCTCGCCCGAGCGCCGCCGAACGGCTGCTGTCCGACGACCGCGCCCGTGGGCTTGTCGTTTACGTAGTAGTTCCCCGCCGCCTGGCGGAGCGCGCGGTCGGCTTCCACCAGGGCGGCCCGGTCGCGCGAGAAGACGGCGCCCGTGAGCGCGTAGGGGCCCGTCCCGTCCACCAGCGCCAGCGTCTCGGTCCAGCGACTCGCAGGATAGACGTGCACCGTGAGCACCGGGCCGAAGAGCTCCTCGCACATGAGACGGTAGCCGGGATCGTCGGCCTGCAGGAGCGTCGGCTCGACGAACCAGCCGACGCGGTCGTTGGTTCCGCCGCCGGCCACGACCCGCACCCCGGGATCGCGCCGCGCCTGCTCCAGGTGGTCACGGATTCGGACGAAGGCGCGATCGTCGATCACCGCGCCCATGAAGTTCCGGAAGTCGGCCACGTCGCCCATCCGGATGTCCTCGATCATCGCCACGACCCGGTCGCGCACTTGCGGCCAGAGCGTGTCGGGGATGTACGCGCGCGACGCGGCGCTGCACTTCTGGCCCTGGTACTCGTATGCCCCCCGCACCATGGCCACGGCCAGTGCGTCCACGTCGGCGCTCGGGTGGGCCAGGATGAAGTCCTTGCCGCCGGTTTCGCCGACGATGCGCGGGTAGGCGCGGTAGCGCTCGAGATTGTCCGCGATCGTCTTCCACAGACTCTGGAACACGTTCGTGGACCCGGTGAAGTGGATCCCGGCGAGGTGCGGGCTCGCCAACAGCCTCCGGCTCACGTCGATCGCATCCCCGGGCAGGAAGTTGATGACGCCGGGCGGAAGCCCCGCCTCCTCGAGCAGCCGGTAGAAATGCCAGTTGCTGAGGGCCGCGCTGTGCGCGGGCTTCCAGACCACGGTGTTGCCCATCAGCGCCGGCGCGGTCGGCAGATTGCCGCCGATCGCGGTGAAGTTGAAGGGCGTGATGGCGTAGACGAATCCTTCGAGCGGCCGGTGGTCCATCCGGTTCCACGCACCCGGCGCCGAGTCGGGCTGTTCCCGGTAGATCCGCTCGGCGTAGTGGACGTTGAACCGGAGGAAGTCGATCAGCTCGCAGGCGCTGTCGATCTCGGCCTGGAAGGCGGTCTTGCTCTGGCCCAGCATGGTGGCGGCGTTGAGCCGCTGGCGCCAGCCGGTCGCCAGCAGGTCCGCGGCCTTGAGAAACACCGCCGCACGGTCCTCGAACCGCCAGTGGGCCCAGTCGCGCTGCGCCTCGACGGCCGCAGCGACCGCCAGGTCGATCGTGGCGGGGTCGGCTCGGTGCAGTGTGCCCAGCACCTGAGCGTAGTGGTGGGGGGAGACGACATTCTGGGTGACCCCGCTCCGGATCTCGCGGCCCGCCACGACGGCGGGAATGTCGGGCCGCTCGGCCCCAACCGCCGCGAGCGCCCCCTTCAGCGCCGCCCGCTCCGTGCTGCCCGGCGCGTAGCTCAGCACCGGCTCGTTGTGGGGGTGGGGAATGTTGGCGAGGCCGCTCATGGGGGCATCCAGGCTCGGGGAGGAGGGAAAATAACCAGGGAGCCTCGCGGCTGTCCCCCGAGTCTTGTTCAGGGGCAGCTCTTCAGAACTCCGCCTGCCACGCCAGCCCTGCCCGCGCCTGACCCACGATGATCGACGGTGGCCTGAGCCCGAAGATCCGCCACCGTCCCGAGGCCAGCTTGGCCGAGGTGATCCCGACCAGCGCCCCGGCGGCCACGTCGCTCAGCCAGTGGCGGTTGTCGTTGAGACGGGACCAGCCGACCGCGGTCGCCATGCCGTAGAGCCCCACCGTGGCCCAGGGCCGGTGGA
>Ga0209798_10000697_pt1 | contig 20482 bp, 20 predicted proteins | sample DOMMetBare3Fresh_FD_187475 | JGI IMG/M metagenome (GOLD analysis project Ga0209798, IMG submission 187475) | Wetland sediment microbial communities from St. Louis River estuary, USA, under dissolved organic matter induced mercury methylation -... | ecosystem: Environmental > Aquatic >...
GAAAGCGAAACCCCGACCCGCGACCGGTGACCCTCAGTCGCCCAGACAGACTCCGAGCCGGCGGGCCGACTCGATCCAGGGGTGATCGAGGGGAACGGTCTTGCGCTTGCCCGCCACCTCCTCGAGTGGGACGGTGACCGAGCGCCCGTCGCGCATGGCGACCATCACCCCGGTCGTCCCCGCCGCCACCAGATCGGCGGCGGCGGTGCCCAACTGGGTGGCCAGGATCCGATCCATCGTGGAGGGGGTGCCGCCCCGCTGGACGTGTCCGAGAATGGTCACCCGGGCCTCGAGCCCGGTGGCCTCCTGGAGTTGGAGGGCGAGATCTTCGGTCGATCGGCTCTGGGCGGCATGGAAGTCGGAGAGCGCCTTCCGCTCGACCCGATCGTCTCGGTCGTCTTCGATCGCTTCGACCGCCGCCAGCAACTCCGAATGGCGTTGGCGGTTGGCGGTCGACATCGCCCCCTCGGACACCGCCACGATCGAGAACGATGACCCGCCCGCCTTGCGGGTGAGGATCGCATCCGCCAACCGCGGCACCTCGAACGGGATCTCGGGGATGAGGATGATGTCGGCGCCGCCCGCCAGACCCGCTCCCAGCGTCAGCCACCCGGTGTTGTGACCCATCGTCTCCACCACCATGATCCGGTGGTGGGAGTGGGCGGTGGAATGAAGGCGGTCGATCGCTTCGGTGGCGATCGAGAGGGCGGTGTCGAACCCGAATGTGGTGTCGGTGGCGGCGACGTCGTTGTCGATCGTCTTGGGCAGGCACACGACCGGGATCCCCGCTTGATGAAGCTTCAGGGCGTTCTTCATCGTGCCCCCGCCCCCCAGACACACCAGTGCGGCCAGGTCGTGCCGTTCTACCACCTGACGGATCATCGGTCGCATGTCGACCATCCGGCCGTCACCCAGGTCGACCTTGTTGACCTTGATGCGGCTGGTCCCGAGCACGGTCCCGCCCTTGGTGAGGATGCCCGAGAGCGTGTCTGAGTCCATCCGGACATGGCGGTCCTGCATCAGCCCGCTGAACCCGTCCCTGAACCCGATGACGTGCATGTCGTAACGGCGCTGGGCGGCCTTGCCGACCGCTCGAATGGCGGCGTTGAGACCGGGGGAGTCGCCTCCGGCGGTGAGGATGCCAAGGGTGCGCGCCATCCAGCCAGCATAGGGTGACCCTCCCGCCGCCCGATCGGCCGCTCAGTGGGCGGCGGCCGTCAACCTGCGGGGTATGGCCTGGCGGTAGGTGGTCTCCGCCAATTCGAGGTCGACCGAGGTTTTTCGTCCGCCCCGGGCGAACACGATCTCGTTGCCGCCGAATCGGCCGATTCGGGCCGCCGGGATACCGATGCCGGTTGCCAGTGCCTCCACCTGAGCGGCGTGTTCGGGGGCGATGGCAGCCACGAAACGATGCGGATCCTCCGAGAACAAGGAACGCCAGTCGGTGTACTCGATGGTCACGCCGGTGCCGGAGGCAATGGCGATCTCGGCCGTCGCCACCGCCAGACCGCCATCCGAGATGTCGTGGACCGCCGCCGCCAGCGACTGGCGGGCAAGTTGGATGGCCATCTCGATGGCCGCCTTGGCCATGGTGGAATCGGGAGCAGACGGGCGGCCGCCCAGGTGTCCAAAGGTGGACTCCTCGAACGCCGAGGCAGCGAGGTTGATCGCCCAGTCACTACCGAACCGCCAGAGTTCGAACGCCTCCTCGGCCCGATCGTGCCGGGGCGGGGAGGCGGGAATGGGCTCGGCCAGGCCAAGGACCCCGATGATCGGCGTTGGATAGATGTCGATTCCATCCGTCTCGTTGTAGAAGCTGACGTTCCCCCCCACCACCGGGATACCGAGGGCTTCACACGCCTCGGATATCCCTTCGATGGTCTCCCGGAATTGCCACATCACCTCGGGCTTCTCGGGGTTTCCGAAGTTCAGGTTGTCGACCGCCGCCAGCGGGCGTGCCCCGGTGATGGCCACGTTGAGAGCCGACTCGTACACCAATCGGGCCGCCCCCCGTCGGGGGTCGAGGTAGCAGACAGGGCCGTTGCCGTCGGTCGACACGGCCAGGGCCTTGTCGGTGCCCTCGACCCGGATCAGGGCACCGTCCTGGCCGGGACCGATCAGGGTCCCCAGAAAGAGCATGTGGTCGTATTGCTCATAGACCCAGGCGGGCGATCCCAGCGAGGGGTCGTCGAGCAACCGGATCAGCGCTTCGCCCAGATCGGGCGGGGTGACGAAGGACAGGGTGTTGGCCCACAGGTCCTCCATCCACTGCGGCTCGCCCAATGGGCGCTCCAGCCGGGGGGCACCCTCGGTCAGGGAGGCGGCGGGCACATCGACCACCAGGTCTCCCGAGTGGTAGACCCTGAGCCTCCCGCCTTCTCTGACGGCCCCGACCACCGAGGCATCGATCTCCCAATGGGCGGCCACCGCCAGCACCTCGTCGACCCGATCGGGCACCACGAAGGCCATCATTCGTTCCTGCGACTCGGACATCAGCAGTTCGGGAGCACTCATTCCCTGCTCACGGGTGTGCACCCGGTCGAGATCCACCTCGATGCCCATCCCCGCCCTGGCCGCCGGCTCCGAGGTGGCGCACGACAACCCGGCCGCCCCCAGATCCTGCACACCCACCACCAAACCCTTGGAGTAGAGCTCCAGGCAGGCCTCGATCAGCTTCTTCTCGGTGAAGGGGTCACCCACCTGGACCGAGGGACGCAGCGTCGCCGCCGTCTCGTCGAACGACGCCGAGGCCAGGATCGATGCCCCGCCGATTCCGTCGCGGCCGGTCGGAGCTCCCAGCAGGACGGCCACGGTTCCCTCCGGGCCGGCGCTGCCCAGTACCAGCTGGTCCTCGCGGAGTACCCCGAGACACATCACGTTGACCAACGGGTTCCCCGAGTACCGGTCGGCGAAGGCCACCTCGCCCCCGACCGTCGGCACACCGACCGCATTGCCGTATCCGGCGATCCCGGCCACCACGCCCGAGAGGAGATAGCGGTTGTAGGGCTCGTTCAACGGCCCGAAGCGGATCTGGTTCCAGAGGGCGATCGGTCGGGCGCCCATCGTGAAGATGTCGCGCAGGATGCCGCCTACGCCGGTGGCTGCCCCTTGATACGGCTCCACGAAGCTCGGGTGGTTGTGGCTCTCGATGCGGATGGCGGCGAGCCAGCCGTCACCGATGTCGACCACTCCCGCATTCTCTCCGGGTCCCACCACCACCCACGGCGCTTCGGTCGGGGACCGCCCGAGATGGGCCCGGGAGGACTTGTAGGAGCAGTGTTCGGACCACATCACCGAATACATGGCGAGCTCGGCAGGGTTGGGGTCACGGGCGAGGACCGAGCAGACGTCCCGGTACTCCTGATCGGTCATTCCCAGGAGTCGGTGGGCCGGGGCCGGCCCATCGATCTCGGATTCGCGTACGAAGGCGTCTTCCTCCGGCGCCAGGTATGTCATCTGTGGCCGATCGTAGGTCGGTCGAGGGCGGCCAGGAAGCCGCCCAGCAGCCTCTGCCCGTCGGTGGACCCGAGCACCGATTCCGTGGCGCGCTCGGGGTGAGGCATGATCCCGACCACGTTGCCGGCGTCGTTGGCGACCGCCGCCGCCCGATCCTGGGATCCATTGGGGTCGCCGACATAACGCAGGACCACCCGGCCCTGCCGGGACGGGTCGACCCAGTTCCCCTCGTAGGAATTGAGGGGGATCCGCAGGACCTGACCCGCGGTCAGACCGGCGGTCAGCATGCTGTCGGTGTCCGCCACCTCCACCTCGACGTAGCGACAGATGAACGACAGGTCACGATTGGCGATGAAGGCCCCCGGGAGCAGACCGCTCTCGCACAGGACCTGGAACCCGTTGCAGATCCCGAGCACCGGCCGGCCCTCGCCCGCCATTCCGGCGACCGCCTTCATCGCCGGAGACAGGCGGGCGATTGCTCCGGTTCTCAGGGCATCCCCGTGGGCGAACCCACCAGGAAGCACCACTCCGTCGAAGTCCGAGAGATCGGTCTCCTTGTGCCAGACCAACTCGGCTTCGCCACCAAGAGCTCGGAGGGCGCGCACCGTGTCCCGCTCGCAGTTGGTCCCTGGGAACACCACCACCGCCGCCCTCATCCGATCACCACTTCGAAGTCCTCCAGCACCGGGTTGGCGAGCAGGCGGGCGCACATCTCGGAGACTGAAGCGGTCACCTCGGCGGCGTCCTCTCCCGTCACGTCGAGGTGGATGGTCCGGTCGATCCGGACCGAGCGAACCGTGCCGTAGCCGAGATCGTGGAGCGCCCGGCCCACCGTCAGGCCGTGGGGGTCGGCGATCTCGGGCCGGCGAGTGATGTTGACGGTGACCTTCATGCCTCGTTCTCCTCCAGGTACTTCTCGAAACTCGTGTTGGTGAGACGTTCGAACGCTTCGACGTAGCGGGCGCGGGTGCCCTGGACCACCTCGTCGGGCAGGGTGGGAGCGGGCGGGGTGCGATCGAATCCGACCCCGTCCAGCCAGTCCCGCACGTACTGCTTGTCGAAACTCGGCATCGTCCGGCCTGGAACCCAGGCTGCGGCCGGCCAGTAGCGGGAGGAGTCCGGGGTGAGGACCTCGTCGATCAGCACGATCTGCCCATCGACCCGGCCGAACTCGAACTTGGTGTCGGCGAGGATGATTCCCCGCCGGCGGGCGTGATCCGCCGCCCGTCGATAGGCTGCCAGGCTGTTGGTGCGCAGGCTCTCGAATGCGTCGCTGCCCACCAGGGCGCGGGCCTCCGCTTCGGTCAGGTTCTGGTCGTGGCCGGTGGTTGCCTTGTGAGCCGGCGTGAAGACGGGCTCTTCGAGCCTCGAGCCCATCTCGAGGCCGGGCGGGAGGTGTTCTGTGGTCGGGCCTCCACCGGCGGCGTATTCCGCCCAGGCGGAGCCGTAGAGATAACCCCGTACGACACACTCGAGTGGTATCACCGCTGCCCGACGGACCACCATCGAGCGCCCCGGAAGCCACTTGCGCTCGGAGGGGGAAACCTCGACCCCGGAAAGGTCCGTCGTGACGAAATGGTTGTCAAGGCCGATCAGATCGAACCAGAACAGGGACAGGCCGGTCAGCACCTTCCCCTTGTCGGGGATGTCCGGTTCGAGCATGCAGTCGTAGGCGGAGATCCGATCGGTCGCCACGAACAGGAGGTGGTGATCGTCGATCGAGTAGATCTCTCGGACCTTTCCGGAGGCCAGGTGGGTCGGTTTCACCACGGGCGGTGAGGGTAGTGCCGGCCGCGAGCCGCTCGATCCTTCACCAGGTGACGGTGAGCCGGCGGTGATCGATGACGAACCGGCGGGCGCCCCGTTCGAACACCTCGGTGTCGGGTGGGCCGGCGGTGGCTCCGGTGAGGTCGGCGAGCAGAGCGGTCCAGGCTTCCTCGGAGGCGAATCCGGCGTAGAAGAGACCGGCGTTCTCCACCACCGCCGGGCGGCCGTCGAGGAAGGTGCCTCCCGAGTACGTCGCCAGCACGGCGGCCTCACCCGCCTCCAGGACGTCGGTCCACACCCCGGCCGGAACCCCGTATGGGTCGATCGTCACCGGGTCGGTCTGCGAGAGGTGGTCCACCACCCTGGCGCCGAGGCGATGATGGAGACCGGCGGGGAGCGTCTGGTCGCTCCACGCATTCTCCCGATCCACCACCAGGCTCCTCGCCCCCAGCACCACCCGGGTGCCCGCCTCGAGCGCACCGGTGATGGCGAGGATCCGTTCGGGGGTGGTGACCTGCAACCCGGGAGCGAGCACGAACTCATAACGGGAGAGATCCGTCGTGCTGTCGACGATCGCCACCTCGAGTCCCAGCCGCCGGGCAGCCCGGTACGCCTCGAGTTGGATGGACCGGTGACTCAGCCCCTTGCGATGGGGGTTGATGTCGATCGCCCAGGCGTCCTTGTAGGAGTGGAGCAGCGCCACCCGGGGGCGGGGTGCCGGCAGCGGCCCGATCCGCCGTAACTCCTCGATCGTGGCGGCGATCTCGTCGAAGGCCGCCGTCGGCGATCCATCGTGGCGGTGGAGCCCCGAGTGGTACAGCTCCTGTCCATGGCGGGCCGGCTTCCAGCGGAAGTACAACAGCGCATCGAACCCGTGGAGGGCCGCCTGCCACGTCCACACCCTGACCTGTCCGTCTGGCACCTGGGGGTTGATCTCGGTCCAGTTGACCGGACCGGCCTGCTGCTCCATCACCCAGGCCCGGGTGGTGGGGCCTGCCGCCGATGCCGTCAGGTCGAGATGGAAAGCTGTCGTCATCGGCGACCCGGTCCCGTGCGGATAGGAGTCCATCGAGGCCAGCCCATCGAGCGCTGCGACCGCCCTGGCATCGACCGCCAGATCCTCGGCGTAGAGGTTGGTCGTGATCTCGACCCCGGCTCCGACTCTCGCCCTGATCAACCGGGTCTGGGCGGCGATGAAGTCGACGCTCTGATCGGAGGCGAACTTCCGATGTGCCATGAGCAAGGAGGGGTGATGGGGGGCGAGGGTAGGAACGGGCAGCGCCACCGATTCGAAATCGGGATAGGTCTGCGACCAGAAACCGGTTCCCCACGCCTGGTTGAGGGCATCGATCGTTCCAAACCGCCGCTCCAGCCAGACCGAGAAGGCTGTCTGGCACTCGTCGCACCAGCAGCGAGCCGAGTCGTGGTTCCCTGGTTCGTTGTCGACCTGCCAGGCCACCACCGCCGGGTGGCCCGCATAACGGTCGAGAAGCGCCCCGACCACCCGCGCCGCCTCCGAGCGGTATGCCTCCGATGTCATGCACACATGTCGGCGGCTGCCGTGCTGAGCTCTCCGTCCGTCCGGGTGGGTGAGGAGGATCGAAGGCCGCTCGAGGCTCAACCAGAGAGGGGGGGCGGCGGTGGGAGTTCCCAGGATCAACCCCAGTCCGGCGGTCGAGAAGACCTCGATCGCCTCGTCGAACCAGTCGAACTCGAAGGAATCCCGGGCCGGCTCGAACGTGGACCAGGCGAACTCTCCGATGCGAACGAGGTCGAGGCCGAGAGCCTTCATCGAGCGGGCGTCGTTGCCCCACCCGTCGCGGGGGAGGGCCTCCGGGTAATGACAGACACCGATGCGCATGGGCAGAGACTAGGAAGTGGCGCCGGTGGATCGGTCGGACGTGGCACGATGCCGGATGCCCTCAGTCTCCGAGATGCTCGCCGGTGATCCATTTGCCGCTTTGCTGGGAATCGAGTTGGAGTCGGAGGACCCGATCACGGTGGCTCTCACCGTCGGACCCCATCACCTCAACTTCCTCGACGTGACTCACGGCGCGGTCGTCTTCTCGCTGGCCGATTGTGCGTTCTCCCTGGCCTCGAACGCCGCCGGGGCGCGGGCGGTGGCGATCGACACCCATCTGGTGCTGACCTCGGCGAGCGGACCTGGCGACCGTCTGACCGCCGTGGCCGTAGAGACAACCAGGGGCCGATCCCTGGGGACCTACCGCATCACCGTCACCAGAGGAGATGGCAGGATCACGGGCCTTTTTACCGGGACCGTCAGCATCTCGGGTGCCTGATGCCGCCTCCGGAGTGCGTTAGCATCCGCACTCGATCGCCTCGAGGGGGCTCGTTCTTGTCGGGCTTGCACCGTCACCTTGCCAACAGACGCCGCATGATGGTGGCCGCGGCCATGCTGGGCATTGTGGCCGGGGGTCTGGCCGCCTGGGCCGGTTCTGCCGTTGCCGGTTTCCACCGGCTCGCTTCGGAGGATTTTTCGCCGGGGGAGGCCAGGCAGGTGCTCGAGACCGATATCGAGCCGGGAGAACCCGAGCAGGTGATTACGGAACCCACCGCCGACTACGTGGATCCGGCCATCATCAACACGCTCCGGGCCTACGAGGAGCAACAGGCGTCTGCAGCGCGCAGCCCCAAGCTCCCGGACGAGATGTTCACATCGATCCTGCTCATCGGGGCCGATGCCTCCGGGTACCTGGCCGACGTGGTGATCCTGATCCTCATCCCCGAGGACGGAGCCAGCCCGATGATGGTCTCGCTTCCTCGCGACCTATGGCTTCCCAATCCCTGTACCGAACGCTACGGGCGTCTCAACGCCACCCTGGGAGGGTGCAAGGGCACCGCCTCCGGGCCCGAACTGCTGTCGGTGGCGGTGGAAGATTTCACCGGCGTGACGGTCGATCACTTCGCCAGGGTCAACTTCGATGGGTTCCGGAGCATCATCGATCGGATGGGAGGAGTGAGTGTCTGCGTCGAGGCGCCCACCCGCGACATCGACGCCGGCCTCGAGCTCGAGGCCGGATGCATCGTGGCAGATGGCGCCACCACACTGGCCTGGGTGCGGTCCCGCAAGGCCGAGCAATTGGTGGGCGAGACCTGGGCGCCGATCGCGTCGAGCGATTTCACCCGTCAGCGTCACCAGCAGGACGTCCTCTTCCAGCTGGCCCGCAAACTCCGCTCCTACGAGTCGGTGGCCTCGCTGGGGAAGGCGCTGTCCAATCTCTCCTCTGCGGTGAGGCTCGACAATGCCTGGTCGATCATCGACGTCGCCACGCTCGGCTTCCGGTACCGGAACCTGACGGAGGAGGACATCGTCCGGTTGTCGGTACCCACCAGCGATTTCATCACCGGCGGCGGGGCATACGTGTTGCTCCCCGCCGAGAAGTTCAACGCCGTGCTGGCGAGGGCTTACCCGCCGGCCAAGCGCTGAAGCTCAAACCGCCAATTGGCGCAGCCGCTCGAAGACGATGGTGGCGTGCTTCAGGAATCGGTCCGTCTCGAAGCAAGCCGCCAGAGCCTCCGCCTCCAGGTCGCACTCGGGGTCGGCCGACAGCAGTTCTCGCAGATGGGTACCTTCGTCCCAGGCGCGCATGGCATTGCGCTGGACGATCCGGTAGGCATCATCCCGGTCGTGCCCCCGCTCCACCAGGGCGAGGAGGACGGCCTGTGAGCACACCAGGCCCCGGGTCGACTCCAGGTTGGCGCGCATCCGCCCATCATCTACGACCAGATTCTCGACCAGGCGGTTGAAGGTGACGAGCATGTAATGGAGGACGAGGCAGGCGTCTGGGATGACGACCCGCTCGGCCGACGAGTGACTGATGTCCCGTTCATGCCACAAGGCGACGTTCTCCAAACCGACTTGCGAATATCCCCGCAACAGACGCGCCAGACCTGCCATCCGTTCCGAAACGATCGGATTGCGCTTGTGCGGCATCGCCGACGACCCCTTCTGGCCGGCACCGAAGGCCTCACGCACCTCTCCCACCTCTGATCGTTGCAGATGCCGGATCTCGGTGGCGAAGCGCTCGATGGACGCCCCGGTCAGGGAGATCGCCTGGAGGAACTCGGCATGACGATCCCTACTGGTCACCTGGGTGCTGGCCGGCTCCACCGCCACCCCGAGGGCAGCACAGACCTGGGCCTCGATCATCGGCGGCGTGTGTGCGTAGGTGCCGACCGCTCCCGAGATCTTGCCCGTCGCCACCGCCCTTCCGGCCGCTCGGAGTCGCTCGACGTCGCGGCCCATCTCGAATGCCCAGGTGGCCAGTTTGAGACCGAAGCTGGTCGGTTCCGCCCAGATGCCGTGGGTCCGTCCGAGCATCGGCGTCGAGGCGTGCTCCAGCGCCCGGCGGCGAATGGTCTCCGTCAGTTCGACGGCGGCCGAAACCAGCAGGGCGGCGGCGTCACGCATGAGGACGGCGCCGGCCGTGTCCAGCACGTCCGACGAGGTGAGGCCGAAATGGATCCATTCCCCCCCCGCTCCGGCCGACTCCGCCAGGAGGTCGACGAAAGCGGCCAGATCGTGGTTGGTGACTCGTTCTCGGTCCGCCACCGCCTGGGGCGTGGGGACGATCGTCTGTCGGGCGCCCTCCAGGGCGTGGGGAGGCGCCACTCCCGCCGCCACCCAGGCGGCCACCGTTTCGACCTCCACCTGCCTCCAGGTGGAGAGCTTGGTCTCCTCCGACCAGATGGCGGCCATCTCCGGAAGCGAATAACGCTCGATCATCGCCGGCGAATGATGGCAGGTTGTCTGCCACCCGGAACCGGCTAGCTTGGTCGGGCCATGAGGGGGATATCCATCGCAGCCTTGATCGCCGTCCTTGCCTCCGGATGTTCGTCGCCGGCTGCCGTGCCCACGACCACCGTCCCCCCGGCGACGACCACCAGTGCCCCTCCGGAGGTTTCCGTCACCACCGTTCCCCCGACCTCCACCACCCTCGCCGCCGAGGACTTCCCGGCGGCGGCCCTGTTCCTGGCGGCAGTCGATGATGCCCTTGCCTCGACCTCCTACGCGGGAGCGGCATTCGAGGATCCAGAAGGATTCCTGGCGACCGGGGTCGTCTTCTGCGACCTCCTCGACGAAGGGCTGACAATCGAGGAGACCGTTGACGCCTATGCGGCAGCACTGGTGGAGGCTGCCCCCGATGAGGGAATCGATGCCGAGGATCTCCTGCTCGGGGGCGTGGTGCTCGGAGCCGCCATTCGGCTCATCTGCCCCCAACACAACGCACTCCTGGACCAGGAGACCCCGTGACCCGTGTAACAAATCGTCCTGGCACGGGACTCTCCTCGTATATGTTCAATCTCCGCAGGCTCGTGGCATCACTTTCGGCAGGCGCCGTGCTGATGGCACTCGCCGCCGGTCAGGCCAGCGCCCTCGCCGGGGAGGAGACGCAGGTCGTGTTCGAAGGGGTGGCGTTGGGTTCGGAGGCAGCCCTGGCGGTGATCGAATCACCCGAGGCGTCTCGACAGGGTCTGGAGCAGGCCCTGTCCTCCATCGATGCGGTCCTGGTCAAACGCGATGGCAAACCCGGCAATGGCCCTGTTCATGCCCGTGAAGTGCTCGAGAGCCTGCTGGCGGATGGTCCCGATGGTATCGAGCCCAAGAATCCGGGTCTGGCCAAGCTGGCCGGGGCGTATGCCGGGCTGAAGAAGAAGGTCGAAACGGGGAAGCCGAGCTGGGCCGGGAACGGCAACGGCAACGGCAGCGGCGAGGACGACAGGGGTAATCAGGGCGAGGACAGGGACGACTGAGCCCGTCGATCGGGCGCTCAGAAGCGCTCGAACCGGACCAGGTCTGACAACGCCTTTCTGCCCGACAGGGGATTGCCGCTGCGCGCCGCCTGCTCGGCCGTCTCGTCGGGGTATCCGAGGGCGATCACCACACTGCACACGTGATCCTCGGGAAGGCCCAACACGGCTCGTCCTGCCTCTGTCCGGTGCAGGGTCACGGGACAACTGCCGACGCCGAGGGCGGCGGCGGCCAGCATGATGTTCTGTGACACCCGTCCGAGGTCCCACTCGTAGACATCGGGCAGGCCCACTGGTGCGATCACCAGCGAGGAACGCCTGATCGGGGTCGTGAACGATCCGCATTCGGCGAGCAAGTCGAGTTGGGCTCGGTCGCGGATCACCACGAAGACCCAGCTCTGCCGGTTCTTGGAACTGCCGGTCCAGCGCGCCACCTCGAGAACCCGATCGAGATCTCGATCGGCGACCGGTTCGGGCCGGAAGTGGCGGACGACCCTCAGATCGCGCAGCGAACGAAGCGTCTCCTCGGAGGGCGTGAGGATCGGTTTCTCCATGCCCGGCAGCCTATACGTGACAGGCCACCGGGGTCAGTCCGGATTCAGCCCGCGGATCCCAGTCGGCGCGTCAACTCGTCAACGGCGTCACGGTAGGTGTCCTCGAGCCAGTAGTAACCGTGGACCCGTGAGTGGGGATCGGCCATCGCCGGCCAGTCCATTCCTCCACCGATCGGCCCACCGATCGGATCGTCGACTCTGAACAGGTTGACCCAGCGATCGCCCATGGCAGCTTCGAGATCATCGAGATCAGCGAACCACACCGGGAAGAAACGCCGGTAGAGCGACCCGACCGGCGAACCGAAGGTGAGCAGCGCCACCCCTTTGCGGGGCGGTCCCGGCAGCATCAATGCGGCCACGGCGATCACCGATCCCTGCGAGTGGGGGGCAACGATCACCGCTCCCGACGTTTCGGTCTGCTCGGTGACGAAGGCGGCCAGATCGGTCACCGCGGTGGCGCCATAGCTGGGAGGTGCGAACGGGTGATGCCGGCGTGGGAAGAAGGAACCGACATCCCAGGCGACCGCCAGGCCCCGCCGTTGATCTGAGTTGCGGAGCGCGCCGAAAACACGACCGGCGATCAGGCCGAGCGGAAGCAGGATCGTCAGGGTGGTGGCGGTGGCCTCGTAGCCGTCGAACGACCAGCGAAGCGCCCCCTGCCGATCGAGCATGCCCCGGGAGGCGGCCCAGGCGGCCAGCAGCGAGCCGATCGATGCAAGGACTGCCACTCGCTTCAGTCCACACCGAAACAGGAAGGTGGTGAGGAGGGCGAGGTCGAGGGCGGCCAGCCAGGTGGGAATGACGGCGGGGATCGTGAAGGTCCACCATCCGAAGCGGCCCCCGATGAATCCCATCGTGAGGATGGCGGTTGCCGCCACCACCGTCCACAACACGACCGCCAGGCGGTCGCGCAGCCTGCGGACCGTCTTCCACAGCCGGTTGGCTTCCCCTTCCGATCGGCCGGAGAGGGCCAGCGCCAGGCCCAGGGTGACTGCACCGATGGCCAGGATGCCAGAGAGGTACCCGGCGGCGAGGCTGCCGATCCAGGTCGGGGGGATCCCTCCGGTGGCGGTGGCGCTCACCTGGATCAAGGCGGCCCCGACACTGGCTCCGCTGGCGCCGGCGATCGTGAGCAGCGCCGGAGCGGTGATTGCATTCGTCCGGTCGGGGGCCGAGAGGTTGATCGTCAGGAGGGCGATCGTCAGCAGCCCGTAGCCGGCCACCGTCCATCCGATGGGATGGCGGGTGAGGCTCAGATCGGTCAGGCTCTCGCCAGGCAAGGCATCCGAGATGGTGGCGAACAAGGCAATCGTCACCCACAGTCCGGCCGATGCATAGAGGGATATGCGCGGGAGTGGGCCTGTCCGCCGTCCGGTCGAGACGATTCCCGCCACGATCAGAGCACCCAGGGCGAGCGCTGTCACCACCCAGGTGACTTCCGCAGGGAGGTCGGCGCCGATCTGGTCGAGAGCATCGACTCCGATCCAGGCGATCGCCAGCAGGGCCACCGCCAGGTGGGTGAGGCGGAGATCCTCCTCGATCTCGAGGTGGCCCCAGAAATCGCGGTCGCGCAGGGTCAGGGTGTCGGGTGGGGCGACGCCGTCGACCACCTGGATCGTCCCCCGCCGGCTCAATTCGACCCAGCCGAGGATGATGAGCCCGGCCGCCGTCAGACCACCCAATCCCACACTCTGGGGGGCCGTCAACCAGCCGATCCGTCGGTGCAGGTACTGGTACGCCCCCACGTCGATGAAGCCCTGGGCGGTGATCAACGAGAACATGATCGTGAGGGCGAACCCCGACAGTCGCAGTAGGGCGGCGGCCAGCCGCCGCCGGCCGGCCGGGAGAACCGGCATGGCAAACCCGGCAACATTGCACAGCATGAAGGGCAGCAGCGCCAGCCACAGGGCCGACCAGACACTCCCCGATGTGAGCGAGCTCCACCGGTAGGCCCGCACGCCGGGCAGTGCCGGGGGAGGGACATACACCTGGATGTGGCCGTCCTGGCGGGTTTCGAGCACCACCGGATCGGTCGCCAGCATGGCGTCGGGTGGTGTGCCCGACACCCCGTGGATCCTGATCTCGGCGACATCCATGCGGTTGTCCTTTCGTCTCGACCCGAACCAGATCCGGCCGGACCCGGTCTGATACGGAGGCCACCGGCCGTCTCTCCCACCTTGGCACAAGGGGTCCCGGCATGCTCTACGATCCCGGACGAACAACCAATGGAGGAGCCATGCGGGAAACGCTCGAGAATCTGCTGCGCGAGGATCGTTCGTTCCCTCCTTCGACCGCATTTGCCGGGGCCGCCAACGCCCGACCGGAGGTCTACGCGGAGGCCGAAGCGGACTTCGAGGCCTTCTGGATGCGTCAAGCCCTCGAGCGTGTCGACTGGTTCGACGAGCCGACCCGGGCCCTCGACGACTCGAACCCCCCGTTCTACAAGTGGTTCGAAGATGGGGTGCTGAACCTCTCGTACAACTGCCTGGATCGTCATCTGGAGACATCGGCGGACAAGGTGGCCTATCACTGGGTGGGGGAACCCGGCGACACCGTCGACCTCACATACCGGGAGCTCTACGAGGCGGTCTGCCGGCTGGCCAACGGGCTCAAGTCGCTGGGGGTGAAGAAGGGCGACCGGGTGGCGATCTACATGGGCATGGTCCCCGAACTCCCGATGGCCATGCTGGCCTGCGCCCGCATCGGGGCGGTGCACTCCGTCGTATTCGGTGGTTTCAGTTCCGACGCCCTCGCCGACAGGATTCTCGATGCCGACGCCAGGGTCGTGATCACCCAGGACGGCGCCTGGCGTGGCGGCCACGTCGTGCCGCTGAAGGCCAATGCCGACGTCTCCCTGGTCCGGACCCCGGACGTCCAGAGTGTCGTCGTCGTTCGGCGTACCGGGACCGACGTGCACGTGGAGCCGGGCCGTGACATCTGGTTCCACGACCTGGTTGCCGGTCAGCCGGCCGAGTGTGAACCCGAGCGGCTCGGCGCCGAGGAACCGCTCTACATCCTCTATACCTCCGGCACCACCGGCAAGCCAAAGGGAATCGTCCACTCCCAGGCCGGGTATCTGACTGCTGTGATGACCACCCACTCGTACGTGTTCGACCTCAAGCCGGACTCGGACGTCTACTGGTGTGGGGCGGACATCGGCTGGGTGACCGGCCACAGTTACATCGTGTATGGACCGCTCGCCAACCGGGCCACCAGCGTGATCTACGAGGGTGCCCCCAACTTCCCCGACTTCGAGCGTCTCTGGCAGATCATCGAGAACTACCGGGTGACCATTTTCTACACGGCTCCCACCGCCATCCGGACGTTCATGAAATGGGGGGACGAATTTCCCGCCCGCCACGACCTGTCGTCGCTACGGCTGCTCGGCACGGTTGGTGAGCCGATCAACCCGGAGGCGTGGATCTGGTACCACCTGAACATCGGCAGGGAGCGCTGTCCGATCGTCGACACCTGGTGGCAGACGGAGACCGGTTCCATCATGATCACCCCGCTGCCAGGGGTGGTGGCCACCAAGCCGGGTTCGGCCACGAGACCCTTCCCCGGGATCGCGGCCGACGTGGTCGACGAGCGGGGTGATCCGGTCGGGATCCCGGGCGGTGGTTTCCTGGTCCTGACCCGGCCATGGCCATCGATGGCCCGCACCATCTGGGGCGACGACGAACGGTACGTCCAGACCTACTGGTCAAAGTTCCCCGGCAAGTATTTCCCGGGCGATGGCTGCAAGCGCGACGAGGAAGGGTATTTCTGGCTGTTGGGGCGGGTCGATGACATCATGCTGGTGGCCGGCCACAACATCTCGACCACCGAGGTCGAGTCGGCCCTGGTCTCCCATCCCAAGGTGGCGGAGGCGGCCGTGGTCGGCCGCAAGGACGACGTCACCGGTCAGGCGATCGCCGCCTTCGTGACCCTGCGTGGCTCGGTTACCGGCGATGAGGCTCTGATCCAGGAACTGCGCGACCACGTCGCCGCCACCCTCGGCCCGATCGCCAAGCCGAAGTCGATCGTGTTCACGCCCGATCTCCCCAAGACCCGGTCGGGCAAGATCATGCGCAGGCTCCTGAAGGACATCTCCGAGAACCGCAAGCTGGGCGATGTCACCACCCTCGCCAACGAATCGGTGGTGGCCGACATCGCTCAGATGGCGGCGGCCGCCCCCTCGGAGGACTGACGGGAGGGTTCGCCGTGCGCCACTGGCTGATGAAGTCCGAGCCCGATGTGTTCGGAATCGACCACCTCCAGGCCAAGGGTGTGGAGCACTGGGACGGAGTTCGCAACTACCAGGCCCGCAACTTCATGCGAGACGACATGAAGGTGGGGGACCTGATCCTGTTCCACCACTCCAACGCCAAACCCCCGGGGGTGGCGGGAGTGGCCCGGGTGGTTCGCGAGGCGTATCCCGATCACACCTCGTGGGACCCGGAGTCGCACTACTTCGACCCGAAGTCGACTCCGGAGCAACCGCGCTGGTTCATGGTCGATGTCGGGTATGTGGAGACGTTTCCCACGTTTCTCCCGCTCGACGAGCTGCGCCACCACGAGGTGCTGGCGGACATGGCGCTGCTCAACCGGTCCCGCCTGAGCGTGCAGCCGGTGACCCGGCTTCAGTTCGACTACATCGTCGAACTGGGCAGGGCGGGCACCTCGAGTTGATAGGTGACGGACCGATGGCTGACCTCGAAGCCCAGCGAGCGGTAGAGCCGTGACGCCCCGGTGGGGTTGTCGCCATCGACGCCGATCATGGCATGAGTCAGCCCGGCCTGTCTGAACGCTTCCAGAGATGCGTTGATCAGGGCCGAGGCGACTCCCCGATTGCGCCAGCCTGCCAGGACCCCGAGTTGATCGATCCAGCCGTCCCTCCGTCCGCTGATGGCCTCATCCCCCGGGTAGTGGCTGTTGAGAACCATCCCCACCACCTCATCGCCGGCCAGGGCGACCCGGGACAGATCGAGACGAACCCCGAACTCGTTCACCGTCTCATCCCATGACTCGGCTGAGCGAGGGGTGCTGCCCCAATGGTCGGCGAACGCCGCGTTCGACACCAGCCGGGCCGGTTCCTGGTGTTGCTCGCTCCACGGGGCCAGCCTGATCCCGTGAGGCGGCAGAGGGGAGGGGATGTCACCGAGATCTCGCAGCAGTTCCTCGTTCCAACGAACCGGAGTCATGCCGGCTCGCCGGTACAGGGATTGGACGTCGGTCTGCCAGTCATAGGTCTGAGCCCGGACGAACCGGGGGAGATCATGGTCGTACCGGCCCAGGATCTCGGTGGCTCGTTCGATCTGCCAGTCCAGCAGCTTCTGGCCCAGGCCCCGCTTGCGATGATCGGGATCGACCACGCCGGACAGATAGACCCGCTCCAATCGAACACCGGAGGGTATGTGCCAGAGCCGCCCGTACCCGACGATTGCTCCGCCGACCTCCACCACCCGCCCGTCCCGGGCGGGGTCGAACGACGTCGTCTCGAACAGTTCCTCGACCTCGTCGATGGTGGTGGCGATCGGGATCCGGTCGGCGGTCTCGGATCGGCGGATCAGGGCGTGGAGAGCGGGAACATCGGTGGCGAGGAGCGGGCGCATCCGCCCGAACCTACTCGGGCGGGACGGGTCGGAGGGGGGATTTTCGACGACCACTCCCGACCCGGCCGCCAGTCACACCTGTCAGGCGGCGTGGAGTTCGATCGAGTCGAGGGCGATGACCGCGATCGACTCGGTCCCGCCCTGGTGGCGGATGAGGATCGACCAGTCCCCGTACGGTGTCTCGACTCCGAGGTACTCGCCGACCACGGCCCGTCCGCGGGCGGTCGTGACTCGATAGGTCGAGCCGGTCTGCAGTCGGTTGATGTCTGACGCCGGAACCGGCGTCGTGGTTGGTGCCTCCACAGGCACTCCTTTCTCAATGGGCCAGGTCGGCCCGGAACAGGACAAATCAAGAGGGTGGCGGTCGGTGGGTGCGGGAGTAACCGCGGTCGTGGACCGGTTTCCTGTCCTTCACCCCTGATTCGGCGCATCAGTGCGCATCGAAGCGCAACGCCGACCGGTTGGGAAGGGACCGCCCGGAGGCGGTCTGACCAGAACATGATACCACGGGGCGGCCGGTGACCGGCCGTGAGTCGCGAGTCGCTGGTCAGGAGCTTGAAACGAGCCGGCCACCTGTCGCGCACTTGCTCCTCTGCGGTGGCGCAAGGCGCAAGACGCAAGACGCAAGGCGCAAGACGCAAGACGCAAGACGCAAGACGCATGACGCATGACGCAAGACGCAGGGCGGGGCTAGTTTCTGCTGATGTTCATCCGGGATGCGAGCCCTGCTGATGCGGGTGTGATCGCCCGGATACGGGTCGACTCCTGGCGGGCTGCCTATGCCGGGCTGATGCCCGAGGAGTTGCTGGCCGGCCTGTCGGTGGAGGAGGGGGAGGCCAACTGGTCGAGGGCGCTCTCCTCGGTTCGTCACGACAACGCGGTCCTGATCGTCGAGCAAGACGCCACTCCGTGCGGTTTCGCCGCCCTCGGCCCGAGCCGCGGTCCGGATCCCGCCGAGGGGGAGATCTTCGCCATCTATCTCAGGCCCGAGGTCTGGCGCCAGGGTCTTGGCTCCGGCTTGATGGCGGCGACGGTGGGCCGGCTCACCGAGATCGGATACCGCGCCGCCATCCTGTGGGTGCTCGACACCAACGGTCGGGCCCGTCGTTTCTACGAGTCGACGGGTTGGGAGGACACCGGTGAGGAGACCATCGATCACGCCTTCGGGAGCCCCCTCCGCGAGGTGGCCTACCGGCTCGATTTGATTCCCCCCACCGGTTGAGACGGTGACCCGTTCACCTCAGCTGTCGCGGGTCGCGAGCTTCCTGGGCGGTGAGTGGCGAGCCGGCGTGCGCGGCGGCGGGAGTGGTCGGTTGGCTGAACGGTCGTCAGCGGGCAGAAAAACCCGGGCGCGATCGGGTGGGGCGGTGTAGAAAAGGTCCGGCTATGAGTCTTGAGTGGGAGCAGGTCGTTGTCGCTTCGCGTGACCCGGTGGCCCTCGGTCGCTGGTGGTGCGATGCGCTGGGGTGGGTGGTTGTCGATGATGGTCCGGTCGTGTTCGAGATCCATCCGGAGGTCGATCGGTTGCCGGGGATCTTGTTCGTGCCGGTTGAACGAGCCAAGGTGGTTCAGAACCGCCTCCACATCGACTTACGTCCTGATGACCAGGAAGCCGAGGTCGATCGGCTGATCGGGCTGGGCGCGTCGCGTGTCGATGTCGGGCAGGGTGAGGCTTCTTGGGTGGTAATGGCCGATCCTGAGGGCAACGAGTTCTGCGTCCTTGCGGCCCGGGGCGCGGCGGCCTAGAGGCCGGGCCCCGCAGCAAGGACGGCGGCGACACGTCGCATTTGGTGCTGGGCGCCTTCAAACCCATCGCAAGGGCGACGGAGGGGGCACTGGCGGTGGTGCCCGGGACGCGTCTGAGACGGATCGGGCCGTGCCCCCTCCCTCTTGCCTTCTCGCTTGTACCTTGTCACCTTCGTTCTTCGTTCTTCGTTCTTCGTTCTTCGTTCTTCGTTCTTCGTTCTTCCTTCTTCCTTCTTTCGCCTTTTCCCCCTAGGTTCACCCGGACATGTCCATCCCTGGCCCGTCACACGAACTCTTTCAGCGTCGGGCCACCGGGCTGCTGCTGGTGGCGGCCGCCGCCGCGGTGTGGAGCACTGGCGGGCTGATCGTGCGGCTTCTGGATGTCACCGACTCCTGGACCATCAGCTTCTGGCGCTCGTTGTTCGCCACCATCTTCCTGCTGGGTTACGTCCTGGCCCAAGGTCGCCGGCAGTCATTGTCGTGGGTGCGCCAGATCGGGCTGCCGGGGGTGCTGGTCGGCGCCTGCCTGGCCGCCGCTTCGCTGGGCTTTGTCCTGGCGCTGGGCCTGACCAGCGTGGCCAACACGGTCATCATCCTGGCGTCTGGCCCGCTGATCGCCGCGGTCCTCGCCTGGCTGTTGCTCGGCGAGAAGATCAACGCCCGCACCGGGCTGGCGATGCTGCTGAGCATGGTGGGCGTCGGGGTGATGGTGCGAGGCTCGGCAGGTGGCGGCTCGAGGCTCGGCGATCTGATTGCCCTCGGCATCGCCGGTGCGTTCGCCCTGGCGACGGTGATCATCCGCCGTCAGCGTCACATCCGGATGACCCCCGCCATGCTGGTAGGAACCCTGATCGGTGTCAGCGTTTCGTCTGTGCTGGCCGCCGATCTGACCGTGTCGGCTCGGGACCTCGGATTGCTCGTGGTTTTCGGCGGCTTCCAGCTCGGAACGGGGTGGGCGCTGTTTGCGGTGGGGGCGAGAATGGCACCGGCCGCCGAGGTCACCCTGGTCTCGCTCCTGGAGACCGTCCTCGGTCCGCTCTGGGTATGGCTCTTCGTCAGCGAGGACCCGGGCGGGTCGGCATTGCTCGGTGGCGCCCTGGTGCTCGTGGCGCTGGTGTTCAACGCCGGGTTGGATCTGCGCCGGGCCTGATCCGGCTCCTGTCAGCCGTACTCGATGGAGGAGATCGTCCGGAGCTTGGTCAGGTTGTGGTGGGCATCCATGTACCTGATCGATCCGGTCTTGGAGCGCATCATCACCGAATGGGTGATGGCGCCGTCCCCGTGGAACTGGACCCCCCGCAGGAACTCACCCCCGGTCACCCCGGTGGCGGCGAAGGAGACGTTGGTCCCGCCGACCAGATCGGTGATGCCCATGATCCGGCCGAGGTCGAACCCGTGTTCGTGGGCGTATGCCCGGTCGGCGTCATCCCTGGCCCACAACCTCCCCTGGATCTCTCCCCCCATGCAGCGAAGGGCGGCGGCGGCCAGCACCCCCTCCGGTGATCCGCCGATCCCGACCAGCAGGTCGATCCCCGATCCGGCCGCGGCGGCGGCGATCGCCCCCTGGACATCGCCGTCGCGGATCAAGCGGAT
>Ga0209798_10000702_pt1 | contig 20432 bp, 21 predicted proteins | sample DOMMetBare3Fresh_FD_187475 | JGI IMG/M metagenome (GOLD analysis project Ga0209798, IMG submission 187475) | Wetland sediment microbial communities from St. Louis River estuary, USA, under dissolved organic matter induced mercury methylation -... | ecosystem: Environmental > Aquatic >...
ACCGGCCGCAAGAACGCCTTGCTCGCGTTCCAGCGCACGCCGCGCTTCTGGTTGACCTCGAAGTAGCCGACGCCTTCGTTGTTGCCGCGGTTGAAATCGGTGCAGGCGGGCAGGCCGGCTTGCTGCGCCGCCAACGCGAAGGCATCGAGCAGTTCCCAAGACAGACGCTGCGGCTCGACACGCCACTCGCCTCCCGCGCCGTGGTAGGCGGCGAACGCCGGCTCGCGCCCGCGGTAGTGGTCCTCGTGCTGCTTGAAGAAGGGCAGGCAGGCATCCCAGCGCCACGCGGCGTGGCCGACGGTCTCGGCCCACGTGTCGTAGTCGCGCGACTGGCCTCTCATGTAGATCATGCCGTTGATCGAGGACGAGCCGCCCAGCACCTTGCCGCGCGGATACCTCAGCACACGGCCGTTGAGCCCCGGGTCCGGCTCGGTCCTGTAGAGCCAGTCGGTGCGCGGGTTGCCGATGCAGTAAAGATAGCCCACCGGGATGTGGATCCACGGGTAGTCGTCGTTGCCGCCGGCCTCGAGCAGCAGCACGCGTGTGCGCGGATCGGCAGACAGCCGGTTGGCGAGCAGGCATCCGGCGGTGCCGGCTCCCACGATGATGTAGTCCCAGGTCGAGGCTTCGCCCACGCCAGCCTCAGCGATCGATGTGCGAGGCCAGCACCGGGAACAGCTTGACGAGCCCGTCGGCCAGCAGCTCGACCGCCATCGCGGCGAGGATCAGGCCCATCAGACGCGTCATCACGTTGATGCCGGTGCGGCCCAGCACCTTCGCGATGCGCCCCGACGCCGAGAAGCAGACATAGGTGACCAGACCGATCACGACGCCGTAGCCCACCAGCACCGCGTGCTCCCACAGATGGCGCGTCTTCTCGGCGTAGATCACCATCGTCGAGATCGTGGCCGGGCCCGTGAGCAGCGGGATCGTCAGCGGCACGACGGCGATGCTGGCGCCTGCGTCGACCTTCTGATTGCCCTCGTCGACGTCGGCCGGCTTGGCCTCGGCGGGCCGTGCGTTGAGCATCTGCAGCGAACTGATCAGCAGCAGCGTGCCGCCGCCGACCTGGAACGAGGCGATGCTGATGCCGAAGAACTCGATGATCTTCAGTCCGGCGATCGCGCTCACCGCGATCACGACGAAGGCCGAGAACGACGCCACCGAGATCGTGCGGCGGCGCTGCTCGCGCGAGAAGTTCATCGTGAACGCGATGAAGAAGGGCACCACGCCGATCGGGTTGACGATGGCCAGCAGCGCGATCAGCGGCTTGAGCAGATCCATGTCGCTGGGCTGCGGGGCCGTGCGGCGAGCGGCGGTCGTCGGGCTCGTTCCATCGACGCGATGCTAAGCGGCGGCCAGCTCGCGCAGGTAGCGCAAACCCGCGGCGGTGCGCGGCCCGTACCACGAGAGCAATTCGCCGTCGACCAGCCGCACCCGCGCGCGCGGGCACAGCTGCTGCGCCTCGTGCCGGTGCGAGGCGCCAAAGGCGTAAGGCTCGCTCGACAGCAGCACCTCGCGCACGTCGCCCAGCCAGTTCTCGTTGCCGCGCAGCACGGGATAACGCGCGGCGCCTTGCGCGCCACCCTCGGTCGCCGGCAGGCTGGACCACGCGACACGCGCAAGCATGCGCGCGATGTAGGTGTCGCGCGCCACCGTCATCCACGGCTCGCGCCAGATCAGGTACAGCACCGGCACTTCGGCGCGCCCGGTCGGGTGGGTGGCGGCCAGCTCGGCGGCGAGTTCAGCGCGCAGTCCGCGTGCCCGGTCGGCCACACCGGGCTCTGCGCCGAACGCCGCGGCCAGCTGCGCGATCAGCGCGTCCACGTCTTGCGGGCCGCAGGGGTGCGTGACGATGACCTGCGGCACGAAACGCCGCAGCGCCAGCGCGGTCTCCTGCCGGTTCTCGTCGATGTTGACGATCGCGTGCGTGGGCGCCAGCCGTTCGAGCTTGGCAAGGTTCACGTCCTTCGTGCCGCCCACCTTGGGCACGCCGGCCACGGCGTCGGCCGGGCGGATGCAGTAGCCGGTGCGCGCGACCAGCCGAGGCCCGAGCCCGAGCGCGACGAGCAGTTCGGTCACGCTGGGCACCAGGCTCGCGATGCGCGGCGCGGCGCTCACGGGGCTCGCGGGCCGGGGGCCGGGCGCCGCGGGACCTTTGCTGGCCACGGGCAGCGCCATGCGATCTTGCGGTGGGTGTGGGGCCCGGACATGGCGGCAGCGATCCTAGCAACGGGCTGCGACTTCGGGTGAACCCGTACGCGCAGGCGGTGGCATATCACGGCGGGGACAGAAAACAACACTTTCGGGGCGGCCATGCGCACGCGCGCTTGCGCTTCCTGAATAATCACATCTCCCTGTCTGGAAGCGGCGCCTTTGCTTGATTCCCTCGAGCCCGGCTACTAGCTCCACATGGTTTCTTGAGTTGGTGTTTGAGAAGGAGCTTGCCGAATGGGCAACAAGCTATATGTGGGCAACCTTGCCTACAGTGTGCGCGACGAGTCGCTTCAGTCTGCGTTCGCGCAGTTCGGGACGGTCACGTCCGCCAAGGTGATGATGGACCGCGAGACGGGTCGCTCGAAGGGCTTCGGCTTCGTCGAGATGGGCAATGACGCGGAAGCACAGGCCGCGATCAACGGCATGAACGGGCAACCGCTCGAAGGCCGGCCCCTGGTCGTCAACGAAGCGCGTCCGCGCGAAGAGCGGCCGGGCGGGTTCGGTGGCGGCGGCGGTGGCCGCGGCCCCTACGGCGGTGGTGGCGGCGGTGGCCGTGGCGGGTATGGCGGCGGCGGCGGTGGCGGCTACGGTGGTGGTGGTGGTGGCGGCGGTGGTCGCAGCCCCTACGGCGGTGGCGGCGGCGGTGGCCGCGGCGGTTACGGCAGCAGCGGTGGCGGTGGCGGCGGTAGCTACGGTGGCAGCGGGGGCCGCGGCCAGGGCTGACGAGGTCATCGACCCCATGCTTCGCACAGGGCGCTTCGGCGCCCTGTTTGCTTCGCGCGCGCCGCTGCACGAACTTGCGCGTGTCGACCTGCTCGCGCCGCCGAGGCGGCCTGTCCGGTCCGCCGTCGCGTGGCGGCCCGGAAGGGCCGTGGTCGCAGCCACATGCCCCGGGTGCCGCTAGTAGCGCTCGGGGCGCAACACCCTCACGTCCGCGAAGTACAACGCAACCGCGTAATGCTTGGCGTAGGTAGCGATTACGTGGTCGGCAATCGCGTCGGCCACCGCAGCCTCGCAGATGAACTTGAGTTCGATCGTGCGATCGGCCTCCCACGTGCCCTCGCGCACGCCCTCCAGGCTCGCGCCATGCACCTCGGCAACGGTCCACCCCTGGGCGCCACGCTCGCGTGCATCGCGCACCAGCGTCTTCTCCAGCGCCGCCTCGGCAACGATCACGAGCAGCGTCTTCGGGTGCCTGGCGGTGGTGGTCATGGGGTGATCCTCTGCGCCAACGCGATGTACAGCGGAATGCCGATCACGATGTTGAACGGGAAGGTGATGCCCAGCGCCGCGGTGATCGACAGCGCGGCGTTTGCTTCGGGCACGGCGATGCGCATCGCGGTGGGCGCCGCGATGTAGCTCGCGCTCGCCGCCAGGGTGGCCAGCAGGGCCACGCCGCCAGCGGACAGGCCCAGCACCCAGCCGAGCGCCGCCCCCGCGAGGCCCAGCAGCGGCGGTGCGGCAAGACCGACCACGATCACCGCGGCACCGAAGCGCTTGACCTCCGTCAGGCGCGCACCGGCGACGAGCCCGAGTTCGAGCAGGAACAGCGCGAGCACGCCCTTGAAGGGATCGACGAACACGGCCTTGATCGGCGCGGTACCCGCCTCGCCCGCGACGGCGCCGATCGCCAGCCCGCCGGCCAGCAGCAGAACGCTCTTGCCCAACAGAACGTCGTGCGCCAGTTCGCCCCAGCGCGTGCTCGCGGCGCCGGCATCGCGGCGCGCGGCCAGGCGTGCGAGAAGGATGCCCGCAACGATGCCCGGCGCCTCCATCACCGCGACCCACAATGCGGCATGGCTCTCGTAGGCGATGCCCGCGCGGGCCAGCGCTGCCGTGGCCACCGCGAACGTGACCACGCTGACCGATCCGTAGTGGGCCGCGACCGACGCCGCATCGGGCCCTGCGAGCTTGAGCATGCGCAGCAGCGGGAACAGCACGAACGGGATCGCGAAACCGAGCGTCATGCAGGCCAGCACCTGGGGCAGCAGTGCGCCGATCGGCTGCTTGGACAGCTCGATGCCGCCCTTCAGGCCGATCGCCAGCAGCAGGTAGATCGCCAGCGTCTCGTACAGCGCCTCGGGAAGCTTGAGGTCGCTGCCCGCGAGCCGGGCAGCCACACCGAGCAGGAAGAAGAACACGACCACGTCGAGCATCGGCGCGCATCATGCGCGAAGACCCTTTGCCCCTACAACGCAAGGGCAGCCTTGAAGAAGATCTCGTCGCGCCGCGCGTCGATCGGCTTGACCGTGGCGCGTGTCGCACCGATGCTGATGTTGCGGCCCAGGCCCACGCGGTGCTGGAACACGATCGACATCGTGCGTGTGTCCTCCGTCCCGGATGCGATGGCCGGAACGGGTTAGCCGCGCGACTCCTGAGGACCGCCTTGCCGTTTGTTCGTAGACAGGCCGCGGCGGCAGACGAGAAGAAGGCGCTCACTGTAGTCACCCCGGCGCCGTGCCGCGCCGCGCCGCAAGCCCTGCACAACCCGGCATGGCCTGTTCGCCCCGCCTACTCGCCGCGGCGCTTCTTGCGCCCGCGACCGGCGAGCAGCTTGTCGAACAGCGGGTTCGGCAGCACGCGCAGCAACTTCGCCGCCACGCCCATCTGCCAGGGGATCACCCGGTAGCTGGTGCCCGACCGGATGGCGCGAAACGCACGATCGGCGAACTCGTCGGCACGCAAGAGGAAGGGCATGCCATAGGTGTTGCGCGCGGTCAGCGGCGTGGCGACGTAGCCCGGCACGATCGTGACCACGCTCACGCCGCTGCCGCGGCACTCGCCGCGCAGGCTCTCGCAGTAAGCCACGACCGCGGCCTTGCTGGCGCAATACGCGCCGTGACCGGGCAGGCCGCGGATCGCCGCGACGCTGGCCACGCCCACCAGCGTGCCCGAGCCCCGCGTGCGCATCGCCTGGAGAAAAGGGTGGAAGGTGGCCGCGACGCCGACGTTGTTGATCGCGAAGGTGTCCGCCATCACGTCCAGGTCCTCGCGCCGCGCCGTGTCCATGCCGATGCTGATCCCGGCGTTGGCGATCACCACGTCGGGCAGGCCCTGCTGCCCGATGCACTGACCGGCCGCCCCGACGATGCTGTCGATGATGTGCACGTCGGCGGCGTACGCGATGCAGCGCTCGGGCCCGAGACCCTGCGCTGCGGCCCAGGCCTGGATCTCGCCGACGCGGCGCGCCGCCAGCGCGAGGCGCCAGCCGGCCTGGGCATAACGTGCGGCCAGCGCCTGGCCGATGCCGCTGGACGCGCCGGTGATGAACACCAGCGGCGCACTCATGCTGGCCGCGTCCCTTGTCCCCCGCGCTCGGCGAGGGCGTGGCACGGCACAGCCGCCGCGCGGTGGGGCGTCACTTCGGCACCTCGATGCGCGCACGCACCGGCCCGCCGAACCGGCCGGTGCGCGCGAGGTTGTCGTAGTCGAGCGTGGCCACGCGAAGCTCGCTGGTGCCCTGGCGTACCCGCACCGGCAGATGCGAACGCAGCCGCTCTGTGGCGAGGAACGCATGCAGGAACTCGCTGTCGAACTCGATGCGCTGCGCAGGCGTCGCGCCCTCGTGAACGACGTTGGCACCGCCCTGCAGCTGAACCTCGGTGGCGTCGCCGTTTGCGACCGCGCGCCGTGCCGTGGCCACCGTGACCGCCCCCTCGGGGCCGATGGCGCGGATCGTCACGCCGTCGATCTCGAGCGTGTCGGTGTCAGGATAGTGGCGCAGTTGCGTGCCGCGCACCACCACGGACAGCCGGCCGTCGGGCGCGAAGCGCTGCAGCATGACCCCTTGCATCATGTAGTCGGGCTCGTGGCGCGCCGCCTCCGGCGGGGTCGGTTCGACCGGCCGTGGCGTGTTGCGCACCAGCCACCAGGTGGCCAGTGCGAGCAGCGCCATCAGCACCACCGGCAGGTACGCCGAGACCCAGCGAGCGACGCGCCACCACAGCGGCTGGCGTGGCCGCGGCGGCGGGTTCTGCGGCCCGCTGACCGGCAGCGGATCCAGCGGCTGGATCAGGGTGTCGAGGTCGATCGCCATCGATCACGTGGCATCGAGTGTCGGTAGGTGGCCTTCCAGCAAGGCGACGTAGCGCCCGCATGCGGTCAGCAGCAGGTCGCAGCACTCGCGCACCGCTCCCGCGCCCCCGTGCGCGCTGGTCACATGGTCGGCCGCGGCCCGCGCCTCGGCATGCGCGTTCGGCGGTGCGCACGCGAAGCCGGCGCGCGCGAACAGCGGCAGGTCGGGCCAGTCGTCACCCATCACCGCCGTGTCGGACCAGTCGATGCCCAGCGCCTGCAACAGGATCGTGGCGGCAGGCAGCTTGTCGACCACCCCGTACTGCACGTGCGTGATGCCCAGATCGGTGATGCGACGGCGCACGGCCGGTGAGTCGCGGCCGGTGACGACCAGCGGCGTGATGCCCCCGCGCATCAGCAGCTTCAGGCCGTGGCCGTCGAGCACGTGGAAGGCCTTGAACGATTCGCCCTGCTCCCCGATGAACAGGCGGCCATCGGTGAGCACGCCGTCGACGTCGAAGATCGCCGCCTTCATGCCGAGCCCACGGCCCTGCGCCTTGAGCAACAGGTCGGGCGGGAACGTCAGCGCCGTCATCGCTGCCCCCCGCAGGCGCACGCCCGTCGCAGCCTGGCCCAGCTCGCGTCGCGCATCCGAGCGCGCCCTGATGCTGGCGCCGCCGGACTGACGATGTACAGCGCAGCCGCTCCAGGGAGGGTCATATCACCTTCGCGCGCATCAGGTCGTTCGAGTTGAACGCGCCGACCAGCACGCCCGCCTCGTCGACCACCAGCATGCAGTTGATCTTGAAGGTTTCCATCAGGTCGGCCGCCTCGGCGGCCAGTCGCGTGGCGCGGATGGTGCGCGGACTCGCTCGCATCACGTCGGCTGCGCTGAGTGCGCGCAGGTCGAGCCCTTTCTCGATCAGGCGCCGCAGGTCGCCGTCGGTGAACACGCCGATCGGCCGGCCGCCATCGTCGACCACCGCGGTGGCGCCCATGCCCTTGGCGCTCATCTCGCGCATGACATCGGTGAAGGCGGCATCGACCCGCACGCGCGGCACGGCTTCGTCCTTGCGCATCAGGTCGTAGACATGCATCAGCAGCTTGCGGCCGAGCGCACCACCCGGGTGAGAGCGCGCGAAGTCGTCCTCGGCGAAGCCGCGCGCATCGAGCAGCGCGACCGCAAGCGCGTCGCCAAGCGCCATCTGCGCCGTGGTGCTGGCCGTGGGCGCGAGGTTGAGCGGGCAGGCCTCCTGATCGACCGTGCTCTCGAGCACCACGTCGGCATGCTGGCCGAGCGTGGAGCCCGGCTTGCCGGTGATCGCGATGAGCGCCACGTGCTGCCGCTTGAGCACCGGGATGATCACGTTGAGCTCGTCGCTCTCGCCCGAGTTCGAGATCGCGATCACGACGTCGTCTCGAGTCACCATTCCCAGGTCGCCATGGCTGGCCTCGGCCGGGTGCACGAACATCGCCGGCGTGCCGGTGGAGGCCAGTGTCGCGGCGATCTTGCGCCCGACGTGGCCGCTCTTGCCCATGCCCATCACGACGACGCGGCCGCGACTGACGAGAACGATCTCGACGGCCCGCGTGAAGCTCACCGACAGGCGCGCCTTCACGCCGGCCAGTGCCTGCGCCTCGATGTCGAGCGTGCGCGCCGCCAGCGCGAGCGCGCGGTCGGCGTCGAACGGGGCAGCGGCGGCGTCAGGCATCAGATCTCGTGTTCTACTGGCGGGCGGATTCTAGGCTCCACGCTGCGCCGCAAGCGCTCCCCTCGACGCGCATGGCCACGACCCTCGAACTCGTCCTGCTGTACCTGGTGGCCGCTGTGCTCGGCGTGGTGGTGTGCCGCTCGCTCAAGCTGCCGCCGATGCTCGGCTACCTGGTGGTGGGCGTGCTGATCGGGCCCAATGCGCTGGCGCTGGCTCGCGACTCCGCCGCGGTCAAGTACCTGGCCGAGTTCGGCGTCGTGTTCCTGATGTTCGTGATCGGGCTGGAGTTCAACCTGCCCAAGCTGCGCGCGATGCGCCAGCTCGTGTTCGGGCTGGGCCTGTCGCAGGTGGCGCTGACCATCCTGGGCGCGGTCGTCGGCAACGCGTTGCTGATCTGGGCCTACGGCTTCACCGCTACGCGCTGGCAGCTGGGCTATGCCGGCGCGTTGGTGCTCGGCAGCGCGATGGCGATGTCGTCCACCGCGATCGTCGTCAAGCTCATGGCCGACCGCCTTGAACTCGAGACGGAGCACGGCAAGCGCGTGATGGGCGTGCTGCTGTTCCAGGATCTGGCCGTGGTGCCCCTGTTGGTGCTGATCCCTGCGCTCGGTTCGTCGGGTGGCGACATGGCAGCCACGGTTGGCTGGGCGATGTTCAAGGCCGCCTGCTTGCTCGTGCTGCTGCTCACCGGCGGCCAGCAGGCGATGCGCTGGTGGCTCACGCAGGTGGCGCGCCGCAAGAGCGAGGAGCTGTTCATCCTGAACCTGCTGCTGATCACGCTGGGCCTGGCGTGGATCACCGAGCATGCCGGCCTGTCGCTCGCGCTGGGCGCCTTCGTCGCCGGCATGCTGGTGGCCGAGACCGAATACAAGCACCAGGTCGAGACCGACATCCGGCCGTTCCATGACGTGCTGCTCGGCCTGTTCTTCATCACGATCGGCATGAAGCTCGACTGGCGGCCGGTGATCGACCAATGGTTCCTCGTGCTGGTGCTGACGCTCGGTCCCGTGACGGCCAAGTTCGTCCTCGTCGCGTTGCTCTCGCGCCTGTTCGGCGCACCGCCCGGCACCGCACTGCGCACCGGTCTGTACCTGGCGCAGGCGGGCGAATTCGGCTTCGTGCTGCTGACGCTGGGTGCCGAGGGCGGCCTGGTGGCGCCGCAGTGGATGAGCCCGGTGCTCGCCAGCATGGTGCTGTCGATGCTGGCCACCCCCTTCCTCGTGATGTACAGCAACCGCATCGTCTCGCGCCTGAGCGCATCGGACTGGCTGATGCAATCGGTGGCTCTGACGACGATCGCCAAGAAGGCGATCGCCACCGAGGCGCATGTGATCATCTGCGGCTACGGCCGCAGCGGACAGAACCTGGCGAGCCTGCTGGCCAACGAGCGCATCCCCTACATGGCACTCGACCTCGACCCGGACCGGGTGCGCCAGGCCGCCGCCGCGGGCCAGAGTGTCGTGTTCGGCGACGCCGCGCGGCTCAAGAGCCTGATGGCCGCCGGCCTGGCGCGCGCCAACGCGGTGGTCGTGTCCTACCACGACACACCCTCGGCGCTGAAGATCCTCCAGCTCGTGCGCTCGCACGCGCCGCAGGTGCCGGTGATCGTTCGCACGGTGGACGACACCGACCTGGACAAGCTCAGGGCCGCCGGAGCCACCGAGGTGGTACCTGAAGCGATCGAGGGTTCGCTGATGCTCGCGAGCCACGCACTGGCACTGGTCGGGGTGCCGATGCGCCGGGTGATCCGCATCACGCGCGACGCACGCGACGCGCGCTATGGCCTGCTGCGCGGCTACTTCCACGGTGCCGACGACGACACCGTGGAGGAGCTCGAACAGGCGCGCCTGGCCAGCGTGACGCTGCCTGCCGCGGCGCCTTGCCTCGGTCAGGCCCTGGCCGACCTGGCGCTGCACGCAGTGGGGGTGCGCGTGGTCTCGCTGCGCCGCGCCGCAGGCCAGGTGATCGCCGGCAGCGACGAGCTCGTGCTCGGCGCGGGCGACACGCTCGTGCTGGCGGGCCTGCCCGAGGCCCTGGCGCTGGCCGAAGACAAGCTGCTGCGGGCATGAGGCGCCGTCCGCTGTTGATGACCGTGGCCGCACTGGGCCCCTTGGCCTCGCGTGCCGCGGCAGCCGGCGCCGTGCTGATCCTGCGTCATGCCGCGACCGAGCCCGGCGTGGGCGACCCGCCGGGCTTCGTGCTCGGCCGATGCGAGACACAGCGCAACCTCTCGGCCGAGGGCCGGGCACAAGCCTCGGCGTTCGGCGCGCTCCTCGCGACGAAGGGCTGGCTGCCTTTGGCGATCCGGTCGAGTCGCTGGTGCCGTTGCCTCGATACCGCACAAGGCATCGCGACGGCGCTCGGCCCACATCCGCCGCGCGTGGATCCGTGGCCGGCGCTCGACTCCTTCTTCGATGACCGCTCGCGCGAACCGGCGCAGACGGCCGAGTTGCGCCGCCGAGTGCAGTCGATGCGGCCGACCGGCGCCTTGGAGCTGTGGGTCACGCACCAGGTCAACATCACGGCCTTGACCGGGGTCGCGTTGGCGATGGCCGAGGCGCGCTGGCTCGCGCCTGCGCGCGACGGTGGCTTGACGGTCACGCCCTTCACCCCCTGAGCCAAGGCCCCCGCGATGCTCACCGACCCCGCGCTCGACCCGTCCACCTACATCCGCGACCACATCCGCACCGTGCCCGATTGGCCCGATCCGGGCGTGATGTTCCGCGACATCACGCCGTTGCTGGCCGACCCAAAGGTGTTTCGCGTGCTGATCGACCAGTTCGTCCACCGCTACTTCGATGTGCGGCTCGACGCGATTGCCGGTCTCGATGCGCGCGGCTTCATCATCGGGGCGGTGCTGGCACATGAACTCAATGTGGGCTTCGTGCCGATCCGCAAGAAGGGCAAGCTCCCGTTCACGACCGTGGCCGAGACCTATGAACTCGAATACGGCAGCGCCACGGTGGAGATCCACACCGACGCGGTGGGCCAGGGCGCGCGCGTGCTGCTGGTGGACGACCTGATCGCCACCGGCGGCACGATGATGGCCGGCAAGCGGCTGCTCGAGCGGCTGGGCGCACAGGTGGTCGAGGGCGCGGCCATCGTCGACCTGCCTGAGCTCGGAGGCTCGGCGCGATTGCGCGAGGGGGGCCTTGCGCTGTTCACGCTGGTCGATTTCGGCGGACATTGACCGACGGCCGCCGCAAAGGCGACCGCCGTCTGCTTCAGGCCTAGCTGACCGCCTGGCCGTGCTCGATGTTGGCGCGCATGCGCACGCCCATCACCGCGGCAGCCGCGCGCACCAGTTCCAGCGTCAAGGCGGGATTGCGCGCGGACAGCTCCTCGAAGCGCGGTCCGCGCAGGGCCCAGACCACGCAGGCGGTCATTGCCTCGACGTTGGCCATGCGGGGCTGGTCGCTGAACAGGCCGGCCTCGCCCACCACTGAACCGGCTCGCAGGATCGACAGTCTCGACGTTCCGGGCTTGGGTTGTTTGACGAACACCTGCATCGTGCCGGACTCGACCAGGTACAGCGTGCGGTCGTGCTCGCCCTGCGACAACAGCATCTCGCCCGCACGCAGCTCGTGCCGCGACAGGAACGCCTGCAGGATGCGCCACTGCTCGAACGACAGGCGCGGTTTGAACGCATCCTCGGCGTTGAGCGAGTGCACGGCATCGAAAAGCGGGCGGATGTCCACGGGGTGATCGTCCTTGTGCCGATTATCGAAAGCCCTTGGGCGACTCACAACCATGCGGCCCGGGGGCGAACCGCCGTCCATCGCGGCAGGCAGCCCGTCCGTCGACTCACTTGCCGATGCAAAAGCGCGCGAAGATCTCGCCGAGCAGCGCATCGGCGCTCATGCGCCCGGTGATCTCGCCCAGCGACTCGTGCGCAAGCCGAAGCTCCTCGGCCAGCAGGTCGAGCGCGGCATCGGCGCGCGCGGCGAGCCTGCGCGCCTCGGCCAGGTGTTCACCGGCGCGCCCCAGGGCCTGCACATGGCGGGTGCGCGCGATGAACAGGCCCTCCGGGTTCGCATGCCAGCCGGCGCGCTCCAGAAGCGCGCGCCGCAGCGCGTCGAGGCCCTCGCCGGTGCGTGCCGACACGCGCAGTCCGTCGCGCGGTGCCTGTTGCACAGGCACGGCATCGCATTTGTTGAACACGTGCAGCACGCGCGCGCCCGCACCGAGGCGCGCCGCGATCGTCGCCTCGTCCGCCTCGTATGCAGCGTCGCCTTCCCGCGTGAGGTCGTGAAGGAAGATCACCGCGTCCGCGCCTTCGATCTCGTCCCAGCTGCGCGCAATGCCGATGCGCTCGACCTCGTCGTGCGCACCGTCCGGCTCGCGCAGCCCGGCTGTGTCGGTCACGTGCACCGGCACGCCCTCGATCTGGATCGTCTGGCCAATCTTGTCGCGCGTCGTGCCCGGAATCGGCGTGACGATCGCCAGCTCGGCGCCTGCGAGCGCATTCAGCAGCGAGCTCTTGCCGACATTGGGCTGCCCCGCCAGCACGACGCGCATGCCCTCGGCCAGCAGCGCTCCCTGGCGCGTGCGATCGACGAGCGCTGAGAGCGCTGCCGCGATCCGTTCCAGGCGGCCGCGCGCGTCGGCCTTTTCGAGGAAATCGATCTCCTCCTCGGGAAAGTCGAGCGTGGCCTCGACCAGCGTGCGCAGCGCCACGAGCTCGCGTGCGAGCGCGTCGACCTCTCGCGAAAAGGCGCCGGCCAGAGAACGGCCGGCACTGCGCGCCGCAGCCTCGGTGCCGGCGTCGATCAGGTCGGCCACCGCCTCGGCCTGAGACAGATCGAGCTTGCCGTTGAGGAACGCGCGCTGGGTGAACTCGCCGGGCTGCGCCAGGCGCAGTCGCGGCAGCCTGGCGCGCCCGCTGCGCGGATCGGTCTGCGCGGCGGCCTCCAGGCAGCGCGCGAGGAGCAACTGCAGCACGACCGGACCGCCGTGCGCCTGCAGCTCGAGCACATGCTCGCCGGTGTATGAATGCGGCGCCGGGAAGTAAAGTGCCAGGCCCTGATCGATCGGCTCGCCGCGCGCATCGCGCAGCGGGCCGTAGGTGGCCACGCGTGGTGCCAGTGAGCGGCCGGTCAGCGCATCGATCAACGCGCCCAGGTCCGGCCCGGACACGCGCACGATGCCCACCGCGCCGCGTCCGGGGGCAGTGGCGATCGCGACGATCGGGTCGGCGGCTTGCGCAAGGAAAGAAGGCACCGCGCGATTGTCGCGCGGCGCCTTCCGAGGAATGGCGCGGGGGGAGTGGCGTGACGCCACGGTCCTGAGCCGGCCGCGCATCCCTGGTGATGGGGACTGCGCCGGGTCAACCCCGCATGGATGCATCGTCCACGTAACGGCCCCGCACCTCAACCCCCGGTTCGCGGCATCCCCACCTGGACGTGCGATCCGCACGCCCGATTCTCACGCCCGGCCCGAAGTGTCGATAAGCGCGCTACTTCACGCCCAGCCGGCGGTTGATCCACCATTGCTGAGCGATCGACAGGATGTTGTTGGTGAGCCAGTACAACACGAGGCCGGCGGGGAAGAAGAAGAACATGATGCCGAAGGCCAGCGGCATGAACCACATCATCTTGGCCTGCATCGGGTCGGCCGGGGCCGGCTGCAGCCAGACCTGGAACAGGGACGAGACGGTCATCAGCAGCGGCAGGATGAACCAGGGGTCGGGCAGCGCGAGGTCGTGGATCCAGCCGATCCACGGCGCATTGCGCATCTCCACCGACGACAGCAGGACCCAGTACAGCGCGATGAAGAAGGGCATCTGCGCGAGGATCGGCAGGCACCCGCCCAGCGGATTGACCTTTTCCTCGCGGTAGATGCGCATCATCTCCTGCTGCATCAGCTGCGGCTTCTCCTTGTAGCGCTCACGCAGGTCTGTCAGGCGGGGCGTCAGCGCCTTCATCTTGGCCATCGAGCGGTAGGCGCTCGCGTTGAGCCAGTAGAACGCAATCTTCAGGAGCACCACCAGGCCGACGATGGCCCAGCCCCAGTTGCCGATGGCCTTGTGCAGCTGGTCGAGGACCCAGAACAGCGGCTTGGCGAGCACCGTGAACCAGCCGTAGTCCTTGACCAGCTCGAGCCCCGGAGCCAACGCCGCGAGCTTGTGCTCCTCCTGCGGGCCGGCGAAGAGCTTGGCCTCCTGTGCTTTGCTTGCACCGGGCGCAAGTTCGCCCAGCGGCAGCACCATCGACACGGCGTACAGGTTGTCCTTGACCTTGTGCGTCCTGAATTCGCGCGCACTGCCCGCCGGCACGAGCCATGCCGAGGCGAAGTAGTGCTGGACCATGGCGACCCACCCGTCGTCGGCCTGCTGCGCATGCGAGGGCCGCTCTTCGGCTTTCCCCTCCTGCCTGAGCCTGGCATTGCGCTCTGCCAGCTTTGAGATGTCCTTGAAGTCGACCTTCTCGTACTTCTTGGCCTCGGTGTAGACGGCTGGGCCGGTGAACGTGAAGTACCACTTCGATTCACCACGCGCCGGATTGCCGTCGCGCACGAGCTGCAGGTACAACTGGGGCGTGACCGGCGCGGGGCTGGCATTGATGACCTCGTGACGCACGTCGATCACGTAGCTGCCGCGGTGCAATGTGTACGTCTTGGCCAGGCTGACGCCGCCCACGGGATCGGACTCGAAACGCACCGTCACCTCGTTGCCGCCCGCGGCAAGCTCCGTGGGGCCGGGTGCGCGCCGCATCGGGGTCCAGTGGTTGGGCAGCATGACACCGCTTTGCGCCGTGATGAGCCCTGTTTCGGCACTGTAGACGCGCTCGGCGCTGCGGTCGAACAAGGTGACGCGTCGCTGGTGGTCCTCGGCATCGGCATGCTGCAGCAACTCGAGCCGCACCAGGTTGCCGCCGACACTGTCGAAGGACGCCTTCACCAGATCCGTGGTGACCACCGTCAGCTCCGAGGCGCCCGGCGCCGCGGCGCCGGGCAGCGCCGGGGCGGCAGTCACGGCAGCCGAGGCCCCCGGCGCCGGCGCCACGGCGGCAGCGGCCGGCACGCCGCTCTGCACCGAGGCCCCCCCTGGCGTCGACGGCAAGGGAGGCGCGGCAGGCTCGGCCGGTGCGGTGCGCACAGGGGTGGGCATGAACAGGGACGGTTGGCCGGTGTGCCGGTTCCAGGCGTCCCACAGCATCACGAGTGACATCGTGAACACCACCCACAGCATGGTGCGGCGCAAGTCGGTCATGAAAGGCTCTTGTGTCGGAAAACGGATTGCGCGGGCACCGGATCGATGCCGCCTTCGCACCAGGGATGGCAACGAAGCACCCGGCTGGCGGCGAGATAGCTGCCCTCGAGCGCGCCATGGCGATCGAGCGCGTCGAGCGCATAGCGCGAACATGTCGGCTCGAAGCGGCAGGCGCTGCCCAGCCAGGGGCTCAGGCAAAGGCGGTACAGGCGGATCGGCGCCGCCACCGCGCGGCGCGGCCAGCGCCGCCATCCTTGAACCGGCCTCATCTACGGGCGGCGCCGCTCGCGCCGCGCATCAGTTCGTCGAGTTCAGCGCGCACGTGGGCGCGCAGTGCATCCGACGCCGCGCTCGGATAGGCGCGAACATCGAAAGCGCGGTGCAGCCGCACCAGCCACTGCCCTGCACCCAGGACGTGTCGATCCGCCGCCGCGCGCACTTGCCGTTTGATGAGGTTGCGCGTCGCCGCGCGCCGCGCCAGGCGCTTGGGGGCAACCACGCCAAGCCCGATAAGAATGGCTGGTCTGCCCGTGTTGTCCACAGAATCGGTCTGCATTGGTGCGCCATCTGTTGACAACTGGTCAACAACCGGAATAGTGGCGGCGTGGTGCAACACGAAATGCGGCGTCCTGGCCACGGGCGGGAGCACCCGTACCGACTCGATGGCCGGGCGCGCCAGGCTGGTCCAGCGCCGACCGACCCGCCGGGCAGTGATCATGGATGCGGCGGCGATCCGACTGGCGCGCCGAAGCACGTGCGTTAGAACCAAGCCGCGGGCCGGGGAAAGCCGCGGTTCAGACGGAAAGGCGCTTGCGGCCCTTGGCGCGGCGAGCATTGACGACAGCGCGGCCGCCGCGGGTCTTCATGCGCACGAGAAATCCGTGCGTGCGGGCACGGCGCGTCTTGGAGGCTTGGTAGGTGCGCTTCATGGCTTTCGTTTCCGTTCTGTTCGGCTCGTTCCGGCGGGCCACGCGGCCCAGGGAAACCGAAGATTGCATCATGAACCTCGGCCGGGGTCAACGCGAGCGTCCCCATGCGCTGCGAAGGTCCCCGGCTATCGGCGTGCGCCCGCATTGTGGATAACCCGATCGCCAGGGCACATTCGTGGGCTACACTGCGGCCGCTCTAAAAGAACTTGTCCACAATGAGCGAAGATCTCTGGCAGCGTGGTTGCGCCCAGTTGGCTGCCGAACTGCCCGAACAGCAATTCAACACCTGGATCCGGCCGTTGCCGCCCGCCGATGTGGCGATCGACGACAACGCGGCCGTGGTGTCTCTGCGCGTACCCAACCGCTTCAAGCTGGATTGGATCCGGTCCCAGTACGGCGCGCGCATCGAGCATGTGCTGACGGGTCTGGCCGGCAGGCCGGTGACTCTGCAGTTGCAGCTGGCTCCGGTCCCCACGAAGCCGCTGGCACAGGCCGTCAACGGTGCGCGGCTTGAAGGCTCTTCCCTGCCAGCGGGCCCGACGCCGGGTAGCGCCGTCTCCGCGCCGGGGGAGGCTCGCCCAGCGAGCCTGCCGCGAACCGTCCTGCCCGTCCATCGGCTCAATGCCGCGCTGACTTTCGACACGTTGGTGGCAGGCCGAGCCAACCAGATGGCACGCACTGCGGCGCTGCACGTCGCTGGCAATCCAGGTCAGATGTACAACCCCCTGTTCATCTACGGCGGCGTCGGGCTCGGCAAGACCCACCTGATCCACGCCGTGGGCAATGCGCTGCTTCGCGACCGGCCCGACGCTCGTGTGCTGTACCTTCACGCTGAGCAATTTATCAGCGATGTCGTCAAGAACTACCAGCGCAAGACCTTCGACGAACTGAAGGCCAAGTACCACTCTTTGGACTTGCTGCTGATCGACGACGTGCAGTTCTTCGCCGGCAAGGACCGCACCCAGGAGGAGTTCTTCAACGCCTTCGAGGCGCTGTTGGCCAAGCGGGCACACATCATCATGACCAGCGACACCTACCCCAAAGGCTTGGTGGACATCGACGAACGGCTGACCTCGCGCTTCGACTCGGGCCTGACGGTGGCCATCGAGCCGCCCGAGTTGGAGATGCGCGTCGCGATCCTGATCCGCAAGGCCGAGGGGGAGGGCACGGTGATGCCCGAGGATGTGGCCTTCTTCATCGCGAAGAACGTGCGCGCCAACGTGCGGGAGCTTGAAGGTGCGCTGCGCAAGGTACTGGCCTATGCGCGCTTCTCGCAGAAGGACATCGCGATCGGTCTGGCGCGCGAGGCGCTGCGCGATCTGCTGTCGATCCAGAACCGGCAGATCGGGATCGAGAACATCCAGAAGACGGTGGCCGACTTCTACAAGATCAAGGTGGCCGACATGTACAGCAAGAAACGCCCGGCCTCGATCGCGCGGCCTCGCCAGATCGCGATGTACCTGGCCAAGGAGATGACGCAGAAAAGCCTGCCTGAGATTGGCGACAGCTTCGGAGGCCGCGACCACACAACCGTGCTGCACGCAGTGCGCAAGATCGGCGGAGAACGCCAGAAGAACGCCGAACTCAACCAGCAGTTGCACGTGCTCGAGCAGACGCTCAAGGGCTGACCATGATCGTTATCTTTGCGCTTTCGCCGCTGCCCGGAAAGCCTGGGGACAATTCGCGCACAAGGGCGGCTTGTTCCACAGCGTATCGATTCATGACCAAGTTATTGTGCGTTCGCCCCGTCCTGCTCCCGCGGTCACGCACAGGGTTGGTCGGGACTTAAGGTCTTGTCGGCTCAGGCGAAAATAGCGTTCTCCACAGGCCCGTCCAGCCTCTACGATTACGACCAATCTGAAAAGAAGCAATGAGGAAGACAAGATGATCGTGCTCAAGGCGCCGCAGGAACAGCTGCTCGGGGCTTTGCAGGCCGTGGCCGGCATCGTCGAGCGCCGACACACGCTGCCGATCCTGGCCAACGTGCTGATTCGCAAGAACGGCGGCCGCATCGAGTTCACGACGAGCGACCTGGAGATCCAGGTCCGCACCGCGGCGGAACTGGGCGGCGATGCGGGCAACTTCTCGACCACGGTGGGAGCGCGCAAACTGATCGACATCCTGCGCACGTTGCCGCCGGATCAATTGGTCAGCTTGAGCTCGGCACACAGCAAGCTGACGCTGCAGGGTGGCAAGAGCCGATTCACGCTGCAGACGCTGCCGGCGGACGACTTCCCTCTGGTCAACGAAGCAGTGGATTTCGGTCCCGCATTCTCGGTACCCCAGAAGACGCTCAGGACACTCGTCAACCAGGTGCACTTCGCGATGGCTGTGCACGACATTCGCTACTACCTCAACGGGATCCTGTTCGTGGCCGAGGGCAGGACGCTGACCCTGGTGGCCACCGACGGACACCGTCTCGCGCTGGCCCAGGCGACGCTCGATGTCGACATGCCCAAGCAGGACGTGATCCTGCCGCGCAAGACCGTTCTCGAACTGCAGCGCCTCCTGAAGGATGACGACTCGGCGATAGAGATGCGCTTCGCCGGCAATCAGGCCAAGTTCACTTTCGCTGGTCTCGAGTTCGTGACCAAGCTCGTCGAGGGAAAGTTCCCCGACTACAACCGCGTGATTCCGAAGACGATGAAGAACGCGCTGACGCTCGGTCGCGCACCGCTGCTGACCAGTCTGCAGCGCGCTGCGATCCTCACGAGCGAGAAGTTCAAGGCGGTACGTGTCAATGTCGAGCCGGGGACGTTGCGCCTGTCGGCGAGCAACGCCGAACAGGAGGAGGCCAAGGAGGAACTGGAGGTCGACTACAACGGCGATGCGATCGAGATCGGATTCAACGTCACCTACCTGATCGACGCGCTGGCCAACAGCAATGCCGAGATGGTCAAGCTCGAACTGCAGGACAGCAGTTCGAGTGCGCTGTTCACCTTGCCCGACCAGCCGGGCTTCAAGTACGTGGTGATGCCCATGCGCATCTGAGCGCGAACCCCGGAACCCGGCGGTAAGCGGGCCAGAGTGCCCGCTTCTGCGTTTTCATAGGGCCCTGGATGCCGTACCGCAGGGCAACGGAAGGACGATGAGCGATCTCCCGATTTCCCCACAAGAGCCTCCCAAGAGCGCCGGCAGCGATGCCTATGGTGCCGACTCGATACAGATCCTCGAGGGCCTGGAGGCGGTACGCAAGCGCCCCGGCATGTACATCGGCGACACGAGCGACGGCACGGGCCTGCATCACCTGGTGTTCGAGGTGGTCGACAACTCGATCGACGAAGCGCTCGCAGGCTACTGCGATGACATCATCGTCACGATCCATAGCGACAACAGCATCTCGGTCATCGACAACGGCCGCGGCATCCCGACCGGCGTGAAGATGGACGACAAGCACGAGCCCAAGCGCTCGGCAGCAGAGATTGCGCTGACCGAACTGCATGCGGGCGGCAAGTTCAACCAGAACAGCTACAAGGTCTCGGGCGGTCTGCATGGCGTGGGTGTGTCCTGCGTGAACGCGCTGAGCAAGCAGCTGCGCCTGACCGTGCGGCGCGACGGCCAGGTTCACTACCTCGAGTTCAGGAAGGGCTTTCCGCAGGAACGCTTGATCGAAAGGCGGGACGGCTTCGAGGTCAGCCCGATGAAGGTACTCGGGCCCACCGACAAGCGGGGCACGGAGGTGCACTTCCTGCCCGACGACGAGATCTTCAACAACATCGACTACCACTACGACGTGCTGGCCAAGCGCCTGCGCGAACTCTCGTTCCTGAACAACGGCGTGAAGATCCGCCTGGTCGACGAGCGGCAAGCCAAGGAGGACAACTTCGCCTATGTCGGTGGCGTCAGGGGATTCGTCGAGTTCATCAACCAGGGCAAGAAGGTCCTGCACCCGAACATCTTCCACGCGGTCGGCGAGAAGATGAGCGAGCAGAACACGCCGGTCGGCGTCGAGGTATCGATGCAGTGGAACGACGGCTACAACGAGAGCGTGCTGTGCTTCACCAACAACATCCCGCAGCGTGACGGAGGCACCCATCTCACCGGCCTGCGCGCGGCGATGACGCGCGTGATCAACAAGTACATCGACGAGATGGAACTGGCCAAGAAGGCCAAGGTCGAGGTCAGCGGCGACGACATGCGCGAGGGACTGGCGTGCGTAATCAGTGTCAAGGTGCCCGAGCCGAAGTTCAGCTCGCAGACCAAGGACAAGCTGGTCTCGTCCGAGGTGCGCGGGCCCGTGGAGGAAATCGTGGCCGGGAAGCTGAACGACTGGCTGCTCGAGAACCCCGTCGACGCGAAGATCGTCTGCGGCAAGATCGTCGACGCGGCACGGGCGCGCGAGGCCGCCCG
>Ga0209798_10000703_pt1 | contig 20399 bp, 18 predicted proteins | sample DOMMetBare3Fresh_FD_187475 | JGI IMG/M metagenome (GOLD analysis project Ga0209798, IMG submission 187475) | Wetland sediment microbial communities from St. Louis River estuary, USA, under dissolved organic matter induced mercury methylation -... | ecosystem: Environmental > Aquatic >...
TATATCTACGCCGTCGACTACGACCGCAGCGGAGAATGGTCCGGACAGGCCTTCATGTGCACGCGCGACAAGGAATTCACCATCCGCGGCACCGAGGATTGCCTCGCGCGCGGATTTGACCGGACCGGTTTCTTCGAGGTCGACACCGGCGAGCAGCCTTCCTGGACGGTGCAGCTCACGGAATCCGCCGAGGCGGCGCCGCAGCAGCCGCTGCAGTCGCGCGTTCCGGTCGTCCAGCCTCCGCCCGTGTCAGGGCGCCCTCCCACGCCAACGTCACCCCGAAGCAAGAACTGATGCGACGACTGCGCCGGACCAAGATCTTGGCGACGCTCGGCCCTGCGTCGTCTGAGCGAACCATCATCGCGAATCTGTTTCGCGCCGGTGCGGACGTGTTCCGCATCAACATGAGCCACACCTCGCATGACCGCATGCGCGAGCTGGTGGCGCTGATCCGCGCCGTGGAATTCGAATACGGGCGGCCGATCGGCGTCCTGGTCGATCTGCAGGGACCGAAGCTGCGGATCGGGCGCTTCGGCGGCGGGCCGGTGATGCTCGCCAAGGGCGACACGTTCTTCCTCGACAGCGATGAGGCGCCCGGCGACGCCAGTCGTGTCCTTCTTCCTCACCCGGAGATTTTTGCAGCCATCGAGCCCGGCCATCAATTGCTGCTCGACGACGGCAAGGTGCGGCTGACCGCTACCGACGTGGGGGCGCAGCGCATTGCGACCCGTGTCGAGGTCGGCGGCAAGCTGTCGGACCGCAAGGGCGTCAGCGTGCCCCAGACGACGCTGGGATTTTCGGCGCTCGCGCCCAAGGACCGGTCCGATCTCGACGCCGCGCTCGATGCCGGCATCGACTGGGTGGCACTGTCGTTCATCCAGCGGCCCGACGACATCGCCGAAGCCAAGAAGATCACGCGCGGCCGCGCGCTGGTGATGGCCAAGATCGAGAAGCCGCAGGCGGTGGATCGCCTGGGCGACATCATCGACATCACCGACGCGCTGATGGTGGCGCGCGGCGACCTTGGCGTTGAGATGCCGCTGGAGCTGGTGCCCGGCATCCAGAAGCAGATGACGCGGGCTGCGCGCCGCGCCGGCAAGCCGGTGGTGGTCGCGACCCAGATGCTCGAATCCATGATCACCGCGCCGGTGCCGACCCGCGCGGAAGTCTCCGATGTCGCCACCGCGATCTTCGAGGGCGCCGACGCCGTGATGCTGTCGGCCGAGTCGGCGGCCGGGCAATATCCGATTGAAGCCGTCACCACCATGAACCGCATCGCCGAGGCGGTGGAGAAGGACCCGCTTCATAGCGGCATCCTGCACGCGCAGCGCACCGATCCCGAGGCCACCGGCGCCGACGCGATCGCGGCGGCGGCGCGGCAGATCGCCGACACGCTCGACCTCGCGGCCATCATCTGCTGGACCTCCTCCGGCTCGACCGCGCTGCGGGTGGCGCGCGAGCGGCCGACGTCGCCGATCGTCGCCATCTCGCCCAACCTCTCGACCGCACGCCGGCTATCGCTGGTGTGGGGCGTGCACTCGATCGTGGCGGAGGACGCGCGCGACCTCGACGACATGGTGGCGCGCGCCTGTCGCCTCGCCTTCAAGGACGGCTTCGCGAGGGCCGGGCAGCGCGTGATCATCGTCGCGGGCGTGCCGCTCGGCACGCCCGGCGCCACCAACATGCTGCGCATCGCATTCGTCGGGCAGGACGCGCCGGGGGATTGAGAGAGTCACGGCGCCACGCGGGCCGCCGCCTGCGCGGCCACCTCGTCGATCGCAGCGACCACGCGGTCCGGCGCCGCATGATGCGGCATGTGGCCGACGCCATCGAGCACGACAAGCTTGCTGTGCGGCAGCTTGGCGGCCAAGGCCCGCGCATGGATCTCGGGTGACACCACGGTATCGCGATCGCCGGTGATGATCACGGTCGGCGCCTTGATGGCGGCGTAACGCGGCGCCTGGCGCGTCACAAAGGCGTTGAGGCCCACCACATCGCGCGCGTTGGCGAGAAAGGTCTGCGGCCGCAACACCAGGGCGATGGCGGCGCGATCGGCGTAGTCGGCGGGCGCAGCCTGCGGCGCGAACACTGTGCCGGAGACCGGTCCGATCAGCACGGCGCCCGCCGGCAGGACAAACGTATGCGCGAACAGCGGCCCGAGAACCGGAATGGTCGCGAGATTGTAGTACCAAGCAATGCCGGTCGACCACGGATAAAGCGCAGGCGCCAGCAGCACGAGGCCCGCGACGCGCCCTGGATCGTCAAGCGCGAGCGCGGTGGCTACTGACCCTCCGAGCGAGTGCGCCACCACGATGGCGCGTCCGATATCGAGCCGCTCCAGCGCCTCGGCCACCATGGCGGCCTGGCGCGCCGGCGAGACGTCGTCCGCTATTCGCTCGCTCCAGCCATGGCCCGGGCGATCGATCAGGATGACGCGATGCCGCTGTTTGAGGCGGTCGGCGAGCGCCAGTCGCAGGTCCTCGAGATTGCCGCTCGCACCGTGCAGCAGCACCACCGGCGGATCGTCATCGGAGCGCTGCGCGCGCTCGTCGATGTCGACCACATGCAGCCGCCCGCCGCCGACCTCCACGAACCGGCCGGCGGGCGGATGGGCTCGTGCGATCATGCGTGCGCCGACGATCGTGGCGGCCGCAAGCAGCGCGCACAGCGACAGAGCGATACCGACACCGGTCAGCAGCATGCGAAAACGGGTCACGCAGGTGATGTCCAGGAGAGTGGCGAATAGCGAATGGCGAGTAGGGAAGAGTCACTAGCGGAAAACGACCTGACTGACTATTCGCTATTCGCCACTCGCTGTTCGCTCCCTCATCCCCGCACCTTCGGCAGCTCGATGAACTGCCAGGGGCTCGGCATGTCGCCGCAGGGGACCTCGATCAGCGCCGGCTCGTTCCTGGCGAGCGCGGTCTCGAGCGCCTGCCGCAGCGCCTCCGGCCCGGTGACACGGGCGCCGCCAATGCCGAAGCTCTCGGCGAGCCGCACGAAATCCGGATTGGCAAGGTCGGAGCCGATCAGCCGGTTGCCGTGCAGGTCGCGCTGCATGTTGCGCACATTGCCATACGCGCCGTCGTTGAAGACGACGACCACCACCGGGATGCGGTGCCGCACCGCGGTCGCAAGCTCCTGCACGTTGAACATGAAGCCGCCATCGCCCGAGATCGCGACCACCGGTACGCCGCCCAGCGCGTGTTTGGCGCCGAGCGCGGTGGCGACGCCCCAGCCGAGCGTGCCCTGGTAGCCGGACGAGATGTAAGTGCGCGGCGCGCGCGCCTCATAGGCGTTGCGGGCGGCGTAGCCGACCTGCGTCAGCTCGTCGATGACGACGCCGTTGTCCGGCAGCACGTCGCGGATGGCCTTGAGATAGCCGAGCTGGGGCGCCAGCACGGCGAGGTCGGTGGCGACCTGCGCCTTCAGCGCGCGGCTGGCCTCGACGCGTTTCGGCCGCATCGGCGAGAGCTGGCCGAGATGAGCCGCGATGCGCCTGAGCACCGCGGCGGCATCGCCGACGAGGCCGATCTCGGGCTTGCGCAGGCGATCCATCTCGGCCGGATCGATATCGACCTTGATGATGGTGAGCTTGTCGTCGACGCCCCAGGTCGAGATCGGCAACTGCAGGCGGGTGCCGACCGCGAGCACCACGTCGGCGCTGCGCCAGAGCCGGTGTCCGCCCACGAACACATGGCTGAGCGGATGGCGCTCGTCGAGCACGCCCTTGCCGCGGCGATAGGCGACGACCGGCGCGGTGAGCCGCTCGGCCAGCGTGCGCACCTCACTGACCGCTTCGTTGGCGCCACCGCCGACGAAGATCACCGGGTGCTCGGCCTTGGCGAGGAGCGCAGCGGCGCGGCCGATCGCGTCGTCGTCGAGCGGCGGCTCCGGCTCGGGCGCAAGCTGCGGCATGAGATCGACCTCGGCCTTGGCAGCGAGGACGTCAGGCGGCAGCTCGAGCCCGACCGGACGCGGGCGGCCGGACTGCATCACTTGGAACGCCCTGCCCACCAGGGCCGGCGTGTCCTGCGGGCGCGTGACGCGATCGGTCCATTTGGTCAGCGTGCGCAGGATGCCGATCTGGTCGGGGATCTCGTGCAGCAGCCCATGGCCCTTGCCGATGGCGCGGCTCGGGATCTGCCCGATCAGCGCAAGCACGCGCGCGCCGGTCGAATAGGCGGTCACGAGCGCCGCCGTGCTGTTGAGAAATCCCGGGCCGGGCACGACCGAATAGGCGGCAGGCTTGCCGGTTGCGAGCGCCGCGCCGAGCGCCATATAGGCGGCGCCCTGCTCGTGCCGGGTATGCACGACCTTGAGCGCCTCGCCGGCATCGAACATGGCGTTGAACAGATGATCGCTCTGCACGCCGGGCAGGCAATAGATTGTCGACACGCCGTGGCCAAGGATCGATCGGACAACGGCGTCACCTCCGCTCATCAGCGGCATTGTTGTTCTCCAGTCTCACGGCTCGCGGGCTTTGTGTAGTCGGAAATCCGCTACTGGAACAGGTCCTTGAGCACGACCTTCCAGCGCGCCGATTCGCCCGCCAGGGCGCTCGCGAAGGTGGCGTCGTCCTCGTAGGCCACGGTGGCGGTCAGCGTCTTTACATTGGCCTGCACGGCCGGAGTCTTGAGGATTTCGGCGACCTCGGCCGAGAGCTTCTTGACCACCGCAGGCGGCGTGCCGGCCGGCGCGAACAGGCCGATAAAGCCACCGGCACGCCCGAAGCCCGGCACGCCCTCTTCCGCGATGGTCGGAATTTCCGGCGCGGCGGCCGAGCGCTTCACCTCGCCCATGCCGAGCGCGCGCAGGCGGCCAGCGGCGACGTGCGGATAGGCCGACGTGATGTCGACCGCCGCCAGCGGGATCTGTCCGGCGATGAGGTCGACCACGGCCGGCGCACTGCCCCGGTAGGGAATGTGCGTGAGGTTCGCGCCGGTCGCCTTCTTGAGAAGCTCCATGGTGATGTGCTGGCCGGTATGGACGCCGGTCGAGCCGTAGCTCAGGCCCTGCGGCCGCGCCTTCGACTGCGCGATCAGTTCCTTGATGCTCGTCGGGCCCGCGGCCGGATGCGCCACCACGATGACGCCCACTTCGATCAGCTTGGCGACCGGCGCCAGATCGCGCAGGAGATCCGGCGCGGTCGAGTTCGGCAGATGCGGATTGATCAGCAGCGCGCCGGTCGCGCCGACCGCGAGCGTGTCGCCATCGGGCGGCGACTTGGCGACCGTGACGAGGCCGAGCGATCCGCCGGCGCCGACGTTGTTCTCCACCACCACGGTCCTGCCCAGCCGCTCGCCAAGGCCGTTCGCGATCGCGCGCGCGATGCCATCGGCCGAGGCGCCCGGCGCAAACGGCACGATGATGCGGATCGGTTTCTGCGATTGTGCAGAGGCTGCGGCCGGCATCAGCAGCAGCGCGAGCAGGACAGCCCGTGCGAGGCGCATGAATTCCTCCCGTTGTCGTGGCCGTAATGTTAGTGCAATCGCGATCCACGCACTATGCACCCGAAATGACATCCGCCCGAAATGACAATGGCCGGGACAAGCCCGGCCATCACAACCAAATCCAACGTGCAGCCGCAATCAGATTTCGCGGCCCTCGACCTTCTCGGTCAGCTTCTTCACCAGCTCGGGAATCTTTTCGAGCTTGGGATGCACTGCGAGCGCGCGGCGGTAAGCCTCGAGCGCGCCTTTGTCGTCGCCGAGCTCCTGCATGATGGTGCCGAGCCCCGACAGCGCCCCGAAGTGGCGCGGCTCGCGCGCGATCACCTCGCGGATGTCCGCGATCGCGCTGACGTAGTCCTTGTTGTTGAAATAGACCGTCGCGCGGCGGTTCCAAGCCTCGACGTAGTCGGGCTTGAGGTCGATGATGGCATTGAGGAGCTTGAGCGCGAGGTCGAACTCCTTCTTATCCATCGCGGTCTTGACGCGGCCCATCAGCAGGTTGCTGGTGTCGCCGCCGGCGGCAACCCAGAGCGCCCAGATTCGGTTTTCGACATATTTGGCGCTTTCCTCGGTGGGCGCGATCTTGAGCGCCTCGAACAGCTTGTCGATGTTGATCTTGGTATCGCCGGTCTGCGGGCGCGGCAGATTGGCCGGCGGCTCGACCAGCTTGGGCTGCGGATCGACCAGCTTAGGATCCGGTTCCGGCGCGATTTTGGGCTCGACGCCTTCCGGCGGTTTGGCGTCGGGGGCCTGCGCGAGCGCGCTCGTAGCCGGGAGGGTTGCGAGGAGGGTGGCGACGAAGAGAGCATGGAATCGCTTTGTCATGGCCGGAAGCTTAACGCTTCCACCATGGCCTCGCAAAGGCGGTATTTGGTCAAACTGGCGTGAAAATCGCGACCCCGGCCGCGGGGCCGCGGGCCCGATCAGCCTTGCCGAGCCTTGAACCGGCGCTGGACCTTGTTGATCACGTAGACCCGGCCCTTGCGCCGGACCAGGCGGTTGGCGCGATGACGACCGCGCAGCGATTTCAATGAGTTACGGACTTTCATGGCTCCAAGCTCGCTTCGCGTTCCAGGGCCCCCGCGCGCGCGTCGGCCGACGAATGTGGCGCGGAAACTAGGGGGGTGAGAGCGGTTCGTCAATTGCAGATTGCCGCCCCGCCAGCCTGACCCTAACGATCACAAAATGTTCAAAGTCATGCATTCTCTATGGTTTCTAGTGCGTGCGATGCTAGGTTTAGTTAGGCCCCCAAACGGGTCGTGAATCGATGCGCTGGTTCCGGCGGAATGTGCGATTTGGATCGTGGTGCGCGCTCTTGGCGCTCGCAATCCAGCTCGTTTTGTCGTTTGGGCACCTGCACATTGTGGGCTCGGCCGCAGCGGCAGCAGCACAAGCGTCCGCCACCGAGCCCGTCTCCGCTTTGCCGGAGGCCCCGCCCGTCCCGTCAAAGCACGTGGGCGACTACTGCACCATCTGCGCCAATCTTCATCTGGCGGGATTGCCGACCGCGGAGCTCCCGTCGGTTCCGGCGCAGCACCTGTCCAGCCGGGCGCGCCTGACAGTCCGCATCGCGGCCAAGTCGAGCGCCTATTCCGGGCTGCCCTTCCACGCCCGCGCACCTCCCGTCGCCTGACATCATCGGTTCGCAGGTCTTCGGCCTAGCCGCGTCTTGACGCGCAGGCGCCGAAGCCTCGTCTAAGCGGCGTTGTCCTTTTCGCGCAACCGGCACGCCGCGGGTCACGGGTGGCGTTGAGGATGCGATCATGAACATCAATGCTTTACAGCAGCAGTTCCGGGCTTGCTGGCGATCGGCAGGCAGCGTCGTGCCTGCGCTCGTGGTCTTGCTCGCGGCTGGTCTGGCGGCGGCGCAGGAGCAGCCCCCCGTTGGCAATCCGGTCGACGTCGCCACGCTGCCGCGTGATCTCAGCCCATGGGGCATGTTCATCGCGGCCGACAACGTCGTGAAGGCCGTGATGATCGGTCTTGCGCTTGCGTCGGTGGCCACCTGGACCGTGTGGCTTGCCAAGACGATCGAGCTGATCGCGGCCAAGCGGCGCCTGCGCGCGGACCTGGGGCTGCTCGCCGCGCGGCAAGCGGACACGCTGCAGCGGCTGCCACGGCGCAAGAGCACCATGGGCCGCTTGGTCGATGCAGCCGCCACCGAGCTGCAACTCTCCGAGAGCGCACCGGACAAGGACGGCATCAAGGAGCGGATCCTGTTGAGCCTCGCGCGCATCGAAAAAGCCGCCGCGCGCCGCATCTTGCGGGGTACCGGCGTGCTGGCGACGATCGGAGCAACCGCGCCGTTCGTGGGGCTGTTCGGCACCGTCTGGGGCATCATGAACAGCTTCATCGGCATTTCGAAATCGCAGACGACAAACCTCGCGGTGGTGGCGCCCGGCATTGCCGAGGCGCTGCTGGCGACCGCGCTCGGCCTGGCCGCCGCCATCCCGGCGGTCGTCATCTACAACGTCTTTACGCGTCAGATCGCGGGCTATCGCGACCTCGTCGGGGACGCTGCGGCCGAAATCCTGAGATGGGTCAGCCGCGATCTCGACCGGCAGGATGCCGGCATCACCGCATCCAAGCACACACTGTCAGCGGCCGAGTGAACCCATGAGCATTCGCCTCGATCATGGCGAGGACACGCTCGCCGAAGTGCACGAGATCAACGTCACACCGTTCATCGACGTGATGCTGGTGCTGCTCATCATCTTCATGGTGGCGGCGCCGCTTGCGACCGTCGACATTGTCGTCAACCTGCCGTCGTCGACCGCGCAGCCACAGCCGCGCCCGGACAAGCCGCTGTTCCTGACCGTCAAGCCCGACCTGTCGCTCGCGCTCGGCGACGAGCCGATTGCGCGCGAAAGCCTGCGCGGCGCGCTCGAACGGGCGACGAACGGCGACAAGGACATGCGCGTCTTTCTGCGCGCCGACAAGGTCGTCCCCTACGGCGAGGTGATGGAGGTGATGAATCTCCTGCGCGCCGCCGGATATTTCAAAGTGGCGCTGGTCGGGCTGGAGAAGACATCACCATGATCACGCTGAGCCGCGAGGATCGGACCGATTTGCTGCGCTGGGTGGTGTGCGCCGCCATCATCCTGTTCGCTCACGGCGCGATCGCGGCGGCGGTCCTGCTCAGGGCGCCGTCCGAGGAGGATAGCGCGCAGGGGGCCGCCATCGTGATCGAGCTCGCGGACGTGCCGGTCGCACCAAGCGACGTCACGCCCACCGAGCCCACGGAGCAGCCCCAGGAAAACCTCGAGGAAAAGATCGAGGCGCCGAGTGACGTCGCGATGCTGCCGGAGCCCAAACAACAGGTGGCGAGGCCCGTGGAGGAGGACACTCCGCCTCCCGCGCCCACAACGGCGCCGACGGAGGGAAGACAGGACGCCAGCGGCTCGAACCTGTTGCCGCAGTGGCAAAAGGAGGTCAGCGCCATTCTGGAGCGCAACAAGCGCTATCCGTCGGAGGCGCGTGCCAAACGCCAGCAAGGCGTCGCGAAGATCGCCTTCAACATGGACCGTCAGGGACGAGTGCTTTCAACCCGCCTCGTGACCAGCTCCGGGTCATCTGCGCTCGACCAGGAGGCGCTTTCGCTCACGCAACGCGCGCAGTTTCCGCCGCCGCCGGTCGTCTTTGCTGGGGGCGAGATCAGCGTGACCGTGCCGATCCGCTTCAACCTGAAGTGACACACAGGACTTGACGCGACATGCGTGGGTTCCGGGCGAATGTGCGAGCGGGAGCGTGGTGCGCGCTGGTTGCGATGGCGCTCCAGCTTGCGCTGACGTTCGGCCACGTGCATGCGAGTACGGGCCCCGCGGCATCGCTTAGGCTGACTACCCAAGGTCTGGCGGCGCCGCCCGACGGGCCACGCGTTCCGCTGAAGCCGCTCATCGACCACTGCGCCACCTGCGCATTGATCCACATGGCTGGCGCCGGGGTGCCGCCGGCAGCTGTCTCGCTGCCGCTGCCGGATCCCGTGGCAGCCGCGCGTCTCTCTTTCACGGTCGCATCTGAGCCGACTTCCTCGCGGCCGCTTCGCGTCCGCGCCCGCGGACCTCCCCTCGCCTGAGATCGACTGCGCCAGCGGCAACGCCGTGCTTTGCGGGGCAATGCCCTGGCTTTGGGGCGCAGCGCTTCAAGGGCTGCAACACGCATTGACGATGTTGGGGATCAAAACATGTCTATCCGGCTCAATTATGCGCTGCTTCTGGGCAGCACGACGTTCCTATCTTTGAGCAGCATCAGCGATGTTGCCTTGTCGCAGGTCGACCTGCCGCCGGTTGACGTGACGGCACCGAGTCCCATTGCGCGGCGCCCAGCGCAGCCGAAGCAAGCGGCCCGACCCGCGGCGCCCGCGCCCGCGGCTCCCGCTGCACCACCCGCGCCAGAGGCCCCGGCTGCTGGGACATTGCCCGTGATTACCGACCAGTTTGCGACCGTCACGGTCGTTCGCACCGAGGAGATCAGGCGCAACGGCAGCGCCACTCTGGGCGACCTTCTGTTCGGCAAGCCCGGCATCACCGGCTCGAGCTTCGCGCCCGGCGCGTCGAGCCGCCCGATCGTGCGCGGCCTCGATTCCAATCGCGTCGGCATTGTCGAGAACGGTGTCGGTGGGGGCGGCGCATCGGATCTCGGCGAGGATCACTTCGTTCCAGTCGATCCGCTGACCAGCAACCAGGTCGAGGTGATCCGCGGACCCGCGACCTTGCGCTACGGGTCGCAGGCGATCGGCGGCGTCGTCTCCTCGGAGAACAACCGCATTCCCGAAGCGCTGCCCTGCCGTCCTGGCGACACTCCGCGCCCCATCGTTGCCAAGGCGCCGCCCGCCCTCGACCAAGCAGGCTGCGTCAGCGCCGAGGCGCGCGGCAATGCGACCAGCTTCGACAATGGCCTCAATGGTGGCCTGTTGCTCGACGCCGGCAAGGGCAACTTCGCCTTCCACGCCGACGTTTCCGGCCGCCAGAGCGACGACTATCGCGTGCCCAAATATCCCTATCTGGTTCCGCCCAATCCCGCTGACGCGCCACGCGCCACGCAGCCGGGTGCCTTCAACGGGCGGCAGCCGAACTCCTCGCTGCGCACCAATGGCTGGTCCATGGGCGGCTCGTATCTGTTCGACGGCGGCTTTGCGGGCGTCGCGGTGATGCAGAACAACGCGCTCTATCACATCCCGGGCATCGACGGCGAGAACCACAACACGCGCATCGACGCGACGCAGACCAAGGTGCTCAGCAAGGCCGAGTGGCGCTCGCCGACCGATGTGATCGACGTGGTCCGGTTCTGGGGCGGCGTCACCGACTACAAGCACAACGAGATCGGGCTGGACGATCCGCTCGACCTTAGCAGCCTCGGCGTCCGCCAGACCTTCACCAACAAGGAGCAAGAAGGCCGGCTCGAGGTCACGCTCAAGCCATTCAACCTTCGCTTTGCCGAGATGACGACGGCGATCGGCGTGCAGGCCGGGCATCAGGAGCTTACCGCGCCGAGCCCCGACAACCCCGGCAGCCCCCTCAACGGGCTGTGGGACCCGAACAACAACAGGAGAGTGGCCGGATATATCTTCAACGAGTTCAAGTTCAGCGAGACCACCAAGGCGCAGATCGCGGGCCGCATCGAGAACGTCCGCTACAATGGCACAGTGCCTGACTTCAACTCGCTCATCTTCGATGCGGCCATCCCGGGCAGCATCGGCCCCTCGATCGGGCGGAGTCCTGAGTTCGTGCCCAAGAGCGCCAGCATTGGGCTCATTCAGAACCTGCCGTGGAATCTCGTCGGCAGCATCACGGCACAGCATGTCGAGCGCGCGCCGAAGGCCGCGGAGCTGTTCTCCCGCGGCCCCCACGACGCCACGACCACGTTCGACATCGGCAACCCGAATCTCAAGATCGAAAGCGCCAACTCGATCGAAGCCGGGATCCGGCGCGCCACCGGTCCGTTTCGCTTTGAGCTCACCGGCTACTACACCAGGTTCAACGGCTTCATCTTCCGGCGGCTCACCGGCAACACTTGCGACGAGGCATCCTGCATCGACGCTGCAGATCCGGCCGGACCGCTGGAGCTCAAGCAGGCCGTCTATTCCCAGCGCGACGCCACTTTCCGCGGCGTCGAGTTCCAAAGCCAGTACGAGGTCGCACCGCTGTGGACCGGCGTGTGGGGCATCGAGAACCAGTTCGATGTCGTGCGCGCCACCTTCACGGACGGCACCAATGTGCCGCGCATTCCGCCGGTGCGCATCGGCGGCGGACTGTTCTACCGCGACAGCGCCTGGCTCGCGCGCGTCAACCTGCTGCACGCCTTTGCGCAGCACAATATCGCGCTGGTGGGAGAGACGCCGACCCAGGGCTACAACGATCTCAGAGCCGAGATCAGCTATCGCTGGAAGCCGACGCGGCTCACCAGCGATAGCTTGCGCGAGGTGGTGGTCGGAGTCAGCGGAACCAACCTGCTCAATGACGACATCCGCAACTCGGTGTCCTACACCAAGGACGAGGTGCTGATGCCCGGCCGTGGCGTGCGCGCGTTCGCGAATGTGAAGTTCTAGCCGGTCTCTTTTTGACCTCTCCTTCGTCATGCCCGCGCTTGTCGCGGGCATCCACGTCTTCCTTTGTGAACTGCTGCCAAGACGTAGATGGCCGGGACAAGCCCGGCCATGACGGCGGATGGGTCTATGCGCGCACGAACATCGGGGCAGCGCCGAGCCAGGGGACATCGTCGACCGTAAGCTCGACCGAGAGGACGAGGAACGTGCCGGCAACCTGCGTTTCCCTACTGGGCGATCGCGATGAATCGACAACTTCGAGCGGATAGCTGCCCTTGCAGCTCTCCGCCATCCAGCTGCGTCGGAGCACCTCGGCAGCGCGAAGCAAGACAGGCGCAATAGCGATTTGCCATGCGAGCGTATCACGCACACTAATATAGGATGCTAGCTCCGTCAGCCACGCGTCCGCGCTCGCCATCGCGCGCGCGCCCTGCGGATCGCGGGCAAAGCTCCGCGTCCGGCGAACCCAGGCGCCCTTGTAGGCAATCGAGGCGCGCACCGCGAAGCGGCGCGCCAGCGGCACAGGGCCCGAGACCTGGATCAGCCGCCGGTCGAGGTCGAGGTCGGGAGCGATTGCGATATAGGCTTCTTCCGCGCCGGCAAGCCGCGCGTGTTTCTCCACGAGGCCCGCGAGCGCGCCAGCATCGGCGGCAGCTCCGTCCACCTGACCGAGCGCCGCGACCGCAAGCGCATCGGCGCGCTCGATCAGCCGGCGCTCGGCGTCGTCGACGCCCGATCGCACCGACGCGAACATCGCGCTTGCATCCACGAGCTCGACCGCGGGCGCGGCCGTCACCACGTCGTCATAGAGCCCGGCCGGCAGCGCATCGAACTCCAGAACGCCGACGCGTCGGCAGCCGGCGAGCCGCTGGCCGATGGCGGTGCCGGGCTTCGGCGTGTTGACGATCTCGTCAAGCCAGGCGGTGGTCCTGATCCAGTCGGCGACCCGCTTCGACAGCGCGGTCGCGAGCATCGGCGGGCCGCTTCTGGGAACGAGCAGCAGGCTCTCGATCCAATAGGGCGTGAACCCCGTGAGCCAGCACACCGCCGCCGGCCGCACCAGGTTGGTATAGAGCAGGAGCGCGTCGAGCCCGTCGCGCGCCATCGCGGCCTGCAGCCGCTCGAGCCGCGCGGCGAGCGCACTCTTGGGCAATTCCGCCTGGTCCCATCCCATCAAACCGCGGCGCATGATGACTTCCGATCAAACTGGCACGCTGAACAATTCGCGCGGTGTCGCAGTGACGACTTCGCAGCCGTCATGCGTGACCACGAGCGAGTCGCCGAGCACCATGTAGCCAACCACCGGATGATAGGTGTTGGGATGCACGATCAAGGTCATCCCCGCGTCGATGCGCGTGGTCACGTCCTCGAGGATGTGCGGCTTGGTGTCGACGAACAGGCCGAGCCCGTGACCGCGCACCCGCGTATATTCGCTGGTCGTGTATTCGCCGAGCCCGTGCGCGCGGAACACGTCGTTCTCGGCGCGCGCGATGTCGGCCGCCGTGACGCCGTCGCGTACGACCGCGATGCCGGCCTCCATCGATTCGAGCCAAAGCGCGTGCGCCTTCCTCTGCTCGGCGTTGGCCTCGCCGACGACCAGCGTGCGGCAGATCTGCGCGTAGTAGCCGTCGACGCGCGGCGTGAGCTCGGTCGTCACCATGTCGCCACGCTTGAGCCTTCGGCCCGACGGCGGCGCCATGCCGCGCACCTCCGGGCCGCCCACGCCGATGATCTGGAAATTGTGATCGACGCCATGAGCGCGGAAGAACGCCTCGATCTCGGCGATCAGCTCGTAGTCGGCGCGGCCGACGCGCGCCGCCTGCCGGAACACTGCATAGCCGTCATCCGCAAGCCTGGCGGCGCGCCGCATGGCGGCGATCTCGGAGTCGAGCTTGTGCATCAGCAGCCGGTCGAGAAACGCCGTCTGGTCGGCGAGATTGAGATCCTTGGCGCGCGCCGCCAGCCGGCGCGGGATGAGCCGCCCGGGCGCCGAGCCGATGCGCTGATTGCGGAAGCGATCGAGCGCGCTGTCGACCTCGGTCATCAGGCTTTGCGCATACACCACGTCGATGTCCGGGCAGTCGATCTCGGCGCGATCGACCTCCAGCGGGCTGTCGAGATAGAGCGTGACATGACCGTCGGCGCGCACCAGCGCGAGCGCCTGGCCTTCCAACGCCGAGAAGTCGGTGGTGAAGCGCAGATAGTCGCCCTGCCAGGCATTGCCGTAGACCAGGAGCATGTCGATGCCGGCATCAGCCATCGCGGCGAGCAGGCGTTGCTTGCGGTCGTCGTAGATCATCGGCTTACTCGGCTGGCTCCTTCACGGCCGTGGCACCATAAAGCGTCATCGCCGCCTCGGGCGTCACCAGGCCCTCGGCGACGTCGCGCTTGAGCGCCTCGACAGTCCGCTCCCGCGGATCACCATAGCCACCACCGCCGGCGGTCAGGAAGGTCACCACGTCGCCGGCCGCGAGCGGGATCTCGGTCCCCTTCAGCACCACTTGCTCGGAGCCGTCGGCGCGGCGCACGATGGCGGAGTTGGTGGCACCCGCCCCGCCGCCATGCAGGCCCCAGGGCGGATCGACCGTGCGCTCGCAATTGATGTTGGCCTTGCAGGCCTGCAGCATGCGGTAGCTCACCTCAAGCCCGAGCCCGCCGCGGAAGCGGCCGGCGCCGCCGGAGTCGCTCCTCAAGGCGTGCTTGTCGATCAGCACCGGATACTTGATCTCCTGCAGCTCGACCGGCGTGTTGCGCACATCGCCCTGGCACACCGAGACGCTCGCCGACTCGCCATCCTCGGTCGGCCGCCCGCCCCAGCCGCCGCCGAAGATGTTCATGAGCAGATAGCGCGAGCCGTCCGGCCGGAAGCCGAAGAACGAGCAGCCGCCCATGTCGCCCTTGTGCGCGGCCGGCACGAGCTGCGGCACCGCGGGCGCGAGCGCCTTGAGAATGGTGTCGATCACGGTCGGCAGCGCGATGCTCCAGCGCCCGAGCGCGGCGGGCGGTTTGGCGCTGAGCATGGTGCCGTCGGGCAGCACCACCTTGAGCGGACGGAAGCAGCCCTCGTTGACATCGAGGTCGGGCGAAGTCAGCGCCTTGAAGGCCACGCGCGCCGCCGCGATGCCGCCGGAGCGCCCGGAATTGAGCGGTGATGGCACCTGCGGATTCATCTCGCTGAAGTCGACCGTCATCTGCGAGCCCGCAACGCGGACAGCGACCTTGACCCGCAGCGGCTGGTCGAGATTGCGGCCGTCGTTGTCGAGGAAGCTTTCGGCCTCGTAGACGCCGTCCGGGATTTTCTCCACCACCTGGCGGGCGGCACGCTCGGCCTGGTCCCAGACCTTGGCGATGCAGGCCTCCACCGTCTCGCGGCCATAGCGCGCGATCAGCTCGCCATAGCGGCGCGCGCCGAGTTGGCAGGAGGCGATCTGCGCGCGCAGGTCACCGAGGCTCGCGTCGGGATAGCGCACGTTGTCGCGGATGATCTGCCACAGCGTCTCGTTGCGCTTGCCGGCTTCGAAGATCTTCAGCGAGCGGATCTGCAGTCCTTCGCAATAGATGTCGTTGGCGGCGGTCGAGCCGAAGCCCTGGTGCATGCCGCCGATGTCGACCCAGTGCGCCCGGTTGGCCGCGAAGCCCACGACCTCGCCCTTGTGAAAGCAGGGCGAATAGACCACCACGTTGTTGAGATGCTGGCCGCAGACTTCGGCCTGGTTCATCACCACCACATCGCCGGGCGCAAAGCCATCGAGCCCGTAGCGCGCGATCCCGTCGGCAACCGCGACGCCGAGATCGGCGAGGAAGATCGGCAGCCCGCCGCGGTTCTGCGAGATCATGCGCGCCTGCGTGTCGATCAGACCGCAGCAGAAATCGCGCACCTCGTAGATCATCATGTTGTAGGCGGCCTTCGAGAGCGCGTTCCCCATCTCGTCCGCGTAGGCCACGATGGCGTTGCGCACCACTTCGACCGTGATCGGATGGGCTTCGTTGCGGCTCATGGGGTGCCTGCCTGGTCAAGGTCGACGTCGATAACGAGATGGCCAGCCTCGGTCACGGTCGCGACGTCACCCGGATGGATCAGCGTGGTCGCGTTCGGCTCCTCGATCACGGCCGGGCCGTCGATACGCGTACCCGCTTGCAGCGACGGCCGCCAGATCACCCGCGTGCGCACCGGGCGCGCCGCGTCGCTGAACACGACATCACGCGCTTGCTCAGCGACCGGCGGCTCCGGCTGCCAGGCCTGCGCCAGCCAACTCTCCGCCAATGTATCCGCCTTGCCGGCGGTGATGACCAGCCGCACGTTCACGCATTCGAGCCGCTCGTCGGGCGCGGCCTGCCCGTAGCGCTGGTCGTGCTCGGCATGGAACATCGCCTGCAGCGGCGCGATCTCGCGGCAGAGAAGCTTCGGGTCGGCGACCGGGATCGCGATGGTGTGCTCCTGGCCGACATAGCGCAGATCCGCCATGAAAGTGAACACGGCATCGCGCTCCGGAATGCCGTCGCGCGCCGCCTGCTGGCGGCCGGCGGCCGCCAGCTCGTCGAACACGCCCATGACGGCGCGCTCGTCGAGCGCGCCGAGGAGCCCATAGAGCGTGCGCACGAAATCCTGCCGCCAGGGCGCCATCAGCATGCCGAGCGCCGAGAAGGTGCCCGGCACTTTCGGCACGATCACCTTCGGGATGAAAATCTCGCGCGCGATCGCGACCGCGTGCAGCGGCCCCGCCCCGCCGAACGCGATCATCGCCGAGGAGCGCGGGTCGACTCCCTTGTTGATCGACACTGCGCGCACCGCGAGCGACATGGCGGCGTCCGCGATCTGCACGATGCCGAGGGCTGCCTCCGGCACCGAGAGCCGCAGCGGACCCGCGAGCCGCGCCTCGACCGCGCGCTCGGCGGCGGCGCGGTCGAGCCGCATGGCGCCGTTGAGAAAGCGCTCGGCGTTGATGCGCCCGAGAATGAGATCGGCGTCGGTCACGACCGGGTCGAGCGAGCCCTTGCCGTAGGCGGCCGGCCCCGGATCGGCACCCGCGCTCTGCGGCCCGACATGGATGCCGCCGACGGCATCGCACCAGGCGATCGAGCCGCCACCGGCGCCGACCTCCACGATATCGACGACCGGGAGCTGCATCGGCTGGCCCGAGGCTTCGCCGCCGATCACATAGCCCTCTTCGATCGCGGGCGCGCCGTTGGTGATCAGGCTGGCCTTGGCGGTGGTGCCGCCCATGTCGAAGCCGATGGCGCGCTCGAGGCCGAGCATGCCGGCGAGCCGTCCGGCGCCGATCATGCCGGCGACGGGACCTGATTCCATCATCGAGACCGGCTGCTCCTGCGCCAGCGTAATCGACATCACCCCGCCATTCGAGCGCATGATGTTGATCTTGCCGCCGAACGCTTCGCCACGCAGGAAGCCCTCCAGCCGGCGCAGATAGCCCTGCACGCGCGGCCCCACGAAGGCGTTGATGGCAGTGGTCGAGGTGCGCTCGTATTCACGATACTCGCGCACAATTTCATGGGACAGTGTGACGAAGCGGTTGGGATCGGCCGCGCGCAGGATCTCGCCGATGCGCCGCTCATGCGCCGGATTGGCGTAGGCGTGCAGCAGGCACACCGCCACGGCTTCGATCTTGAGCGTGCCGAGCAACGCGGCGAGGCTTGCGACCTCGTCCGGCGCGAGCGCGACCATCACCTCGCCCTTGGCGTTCACCCGCTCGGTGACCTCGAAGGTCAATTCGCGCGGGATGAGCGGCTTCGGCCGATGGAAAAACAGGTTGAAGGCCTCGATCCGATTGCCGCGCCCGATCGCGTAGGTGTCACGGAAGCCGCGGGTGGTGATCAGGGCGGTGCGGGCGCCCTTCTTTTCCAGCACTGTGTTGATCGCGATGGTCGAGCCGTGCAGCAGCTCGTCGAGCGCGGGCACGCGGCAGCCTGCAAGGCTCAGGCTCTCGGCCACGCCGCGCGTCGGATCGGCCGGCACGGTCGAAGTCTTGGAGGTGACGATGCGGCCATCGACGCAGCCGACCAGGTCCGTGAAAGTTCCCCCGATATCAACGCCAACAACGTTCATGCCCCGCCCTAAGTATTAATCCTTCCAGCGCGAGAAGCGCGTCTCGACCAGGCGCACCAGCTCATTGAGGGCAATTGCCATGAGAGCGAGGGTCAAGACAAGCGCCATCAGGGCCGCCGGGTTGAACGTCTCGGAATAGGCGAGCGTGTAAAAGCCGATGCCCCCCTGCGACACGAAGATCTCGGCCAGCACGACCCCGAGTAGCGTCAGCGTCATGGCGAGCCGCAGGCCAGCGAACACCGTCGCCACCATGTGTGGGAAGATCACGTAGCGGACCTGCTGCAGGCGCGTCGCGCCCATGGCGGCCGCGCCGGCGACCATCAGCTTGTTCACGTTGCGCATTCCGGCGAGCGTGTTGACGATCACCGGGAAAATGCCGTGGCTGAAGCCGAACGCGATCTTGACCGCCGGTCCGATCCCGAACACCAGCACGAACAGCGGCAGCATGATCGCCTGCGGGATGCCGTAAAGCAGCAGCACGACCGGGTACACGCTGCGACGACCGAGGTCGCTGAGCCCGACCAGGATGCCGATCAGCATGCCGAAGACGACCGACAGCGCGAACGCCACCACAAGCTCAACGAGCGTCACCAGCACGGCCGTGCGCACGCCCGGATCACCGAGCACCTTGGGCCACCACGCGAGCGCCACGTCGCTCGGGCCGGCCACCAGCGACGACGTGCTGACGAAGCGCGCGTAGAGCTCCCAGATCGCGAACAACAGCACGATCAGCGCCAACCGGATCAAGCGCACTTGCGTGGTGCTCATGGCGGTGCGCTCATGGCGTCAATCCTCGTCGCCGCGCGCTTCGGCGGCGAGCGCGAGCAGGTTGAGCGTGACCGAAAGGGTGACCACGTAGGCGATCCAGGCGAACAGCCGCGCGGTTTCCATCAGCTCGGCGGCGAGCGCGATCGACTTGCCGATCCCCGACAGCGCCGCGAGCGTCTCGCCGCCCAGCACCGCCGCAATGCAGATGAAGAACCCGATACGCAGGCCGGTGATCGTGACCGGCAGCGCCGCCGGCAGATAGATATAGCGGAACTGCGAGAGGCTGGAGGCTCCCATGGCGCGCGCCGCCCGCAGGTAGAGCTCCTCGACGTTGGCAAAGCCCGCAATCGTATTGAGCGCAATCGGAAAGAAGCACTGAGTGGCCGCATAGGCGACCTTCGATTCCGGCCCGATGCCGAAGAACACCACGAACAGCGGAAAGAACAGCGTGAGCGGCACCGCGAACAGGCCGGTCAGCACCGGCTCGAAGATGCGCACCAGCGCGCGCGAGCGGCTGACCAGGAAGCCAACCGCAACGCCCGCGACGACCGCGATCGAATAGGCCTGCCAGATTTCGTTGAGGGTCACCACCGCCGCCGACCACAGCCGCCCCGTCGTCCACAGCACCTGCATCTCGCGCCAGACCAGCTCGGGCGGCGGCAGCAGCAGCGACCGCACGCCGGCGTTCGTGGCGATGTACCAGGCGCCGAACACGCTCGCGAACAGAGCGAGCTGGATCGAATGAACGATGATCCGATCAGGCCGCATCAAACGCGCTCTCGATGTGAGGGGCGCAGGGCCTCTCCGCTCCCCTCCCCCCGCGAGCTCTTGTGAGTGGTGGGGAGGGGTCGGGGGTGGGGGGCACTCTTGGCTTAACCCTGCTTGACTGAATCTCCCCCCACCCGGCGCGTCGCCCTTGGCGTCGCGCCACCCTCCCCACCGCTTCGCGGGGGGAGGGATGGTGCCTGGGGCATCGTCTCGACTCTTTCCAGGGGCTGCACACGCCGCAGCGGGTTTGTGGGGACGACACCAACGTTTTCATCGCCCTTCACCCGTGCGCGTCGCGCGCCTCGCGCATGCGCGCGACGGTGGCCCTGATCTCGTCACGCAAGAGCGCGTAGAGGTCGTTGCGGATGGCGCCGAACTCGCTGGTCAGCATGAAATCGGGCGAGCGCGGATGCGGTTGCGGCACTTTGATGCTGGCCTTGATCCGGCCCGGACGCGCCGTCATCACAATGATGCGGTCGGCCAGGAACACCGCCTCGGCCAGCGAGTGGGTCACGAACACGATGGTCTTGCCGGTGCGGGCAAGCAGCATCGACAGGTCCTCGCCCAGCACCATGCGGGTCTGCTCGTCGAGCGACGCGAACGGCTCGTCGAGCAGAAGCACTTGCGTGCCGACGCACAGCCCGCGCGCCAGGTTGATGCGCTGCTTCATCCCGCCCGACAGCTGCCTGGGATAGTGATTGGCGAACTGCTCCATGCCGACGACGGAGAGCGAATGCATCGCGCGCTCGCGCCAGCTCGCGTCCGCGATGCCCCGAAACTTCAGCGCCAGGCGAAAGTTCTC
>Ga0209798_10000705_pt1 | contig 20377 bp, 16 predicted proteins | sample DOMMetBare3Fresh_FD_187475 | JGI IMG/M metagenome (GOLD analysis project Ga0209798, IMG submission 187475) | Wetland sediment microbial communities from St. Louis River estuary, USA, under dissolved organic matter induced mercury methylation -... | ecosystem: Environmental > Aquatic >...
CCGCCCGGCGCATCCGCCTGCAACGCGAGTTGTACCACGCCGGCGGGTCGCTCTCCCACGACGAACTGCTGCTCCGCTATAACGCACAGGAGATTGTTGACAAACGGATTCGCCGGCTGATCAATTCAGGGCAAATAATTCATCGTAATGATCGCTATTTCATCGGCAACATGACAATAGTAAGAATCGCACAATTCATTGTGAAGCTGAAGCGACTGCTGCTGGGAAAGACGAGTGAACACGACTGCTGACCACAGAGCGGCACCGTTCATACTATGCAAAGCCTCCTTAAGGGTACCTTGAACGGTGCACCTAAGGAGGCTTGTATATGTCCCGGAACTATTGCCCTTGTATGTCAGAACCGGATAACTACTCCGGGGAATTGAGCAGCTGTTTTTTCCTTACCGCCCCTTTTTCTACCTTCCACTTGTCATAGGCGATCTTCATTCCCTTACGTACCGGCAGCTGGTTCATCAGCGACAGGATATGGGCATAGGGGAAACCGGACCACGGCACCTTGAACATGTGCTTCAACACCCGGTCAAGGCTCAGGATTTCCAGGGAACTCTCGTAAAACTGTTCCTCGCGGAATTCGGGAGTCATACGGGGGTCCGGATGCTCAAACAATGCATACGCCCCGGAATAGTATTCCCAGCCAAGATCCTTGTAGAGATACGGTTCATACTGACGCCGCAGTTCCGTATTCGGATAGGGAACCAGCAGCGACGGATGCATGCTGACCCCCAGACGGTCAGCCAACTCCACCGAACGCTTGAAATCATCGACCGAATCGTCACGGCTCCCCAGCATATAAAACAGGGAGACGTCAATCCCGTGATCACGCAGCGTTTTTACGGCCCGTTCCCGATCAACTCCTACCTTGCCGTTCGCCTTGTATGCCGAGAGTGAATCATCGGAGATGGCATCCCACCCGACCCAGACTGTCAACATGCCGCTCTCACGGGCAGCATTGAGCATCCGCGAACCGGCCGGTGTCAGGACAGGGCGCAGACTGCCAAACCCCATCCATTTTTTGCCGCCACCCTTGAGAGCAGTGAACATGTCGATGGCACGCTGTTCAAAACCCTGCCACCAGATATTCTCATCACCATTGATATACATTTTTTCCGGAATGGCAGCCACATCGCGCACCACGTGCTCAATCGGCCGAAAGCGGATATCAGCACCCATGAATGGCTTGACCGAACAAAAAGTGCAGTTATAAGGGCAACCACGGGAGGTATTGACAATCCTGAACTGGTGCCCATGTTTGAGCTTACCGTACAATGGAGTTGGCAGATCAGCCAGGTTGGTCCGCTCACCATGATAAAACTGTTGCAAAGTCCCTGTTTTGAAATCCTTCAGCACCTGCGGCCAGGCTGTTTCCGCCTCGCCAATCACCACCGCATCGCCATACTGGATTGACTCTTCCGGCAGGGATGAAGCATGAATGCCGCCAAACACCACCTTGGCGCCACGCGCCCGCAGTTTTGCCGCGATCTTGTATCCACCGACCGAAGTCGGGGTCAGCAGGCTGATCGCCGCCAGATCACAATCCAGCGTATCAAAGGCATCCGGTGTGGCGCTGGCACTGAACAGTTCAATCTCGATATTCGGATCCTCACGGCGGGTAAGCGCGGCAAGGTATTCCAGGATCGGCGGAGCAACCGGGGTCCAGCCAAACGGCAGTGGTGGAAATATGATGGCAAGTTTCATCTGAAACACGGTACCTTTCTTGTCAACCGACAGCACACTTAAAGATCCAACGGCACAATCAAATTACCAGCACAGCAAATTGTGATCAGGTATGATCAATTCTGAAACCGCTATGGAACGTTTCCACAGTGAACGGGATTCCCCAATAACTGACAATCATCACAAGCAAAGCAATCAGCGCATACCAAGCCAGCCGTGTTCCTCTCCAGCCAAAGGTCACCCGCAGATGGAGATAGATTCCATACACCAGCCACGAGACCAGCGACCAGACCTCGACCGGATCCCACCCCCAGTAACTACCCTTAACCTGATTGGACCAGAAACAGCCCGACACGATCATCAAGCCGTACATAATGAATCCAGCTGAGACATAGCGATAGGAAAACAGGTCCATGGTTTCCAGGTCAGGCAGTTTGGCATACACACCACTAGAGTTACGTTGTTTCAGCAGATACAAAAGTCCCAGTCCGGCGGCAATCAGCACCGAAGCAAAACCGGCAGAAGCGCCGACAATATGCACCCAGATCCAACCGCTCTGCAGCGCCGGCGCCAACGTGGCAGCCACCTCTTTCATCAATGTGCCGGCCCATCCCATCAACACAAAAGCAACCGGCATAACCAGCACACCCAGTGGCTGTACCCGTTTGACCGAGAACTGCGTCACCACAAAAATCAACACCGCCATAAAAACGCCCAGCGTCAGCGACTCAGATATGGCAATAAAGGGGGTAATGCCGGTTGCGGACCAGCGCAAGGCAATCACGGCTACATGCGGAAAGAAACCGAGCAGAGCACTGTATAAACCAATCGTAAAGAGTTTATCCGCCTTTGAAATCAAACCAAAAATATAGCTGAAGGCACTCACCCCATACAATCCAACCGCAATCCAAAACATCATAAGTTCAGGTTTCATAGTTCCTCCCACATATTTTTTCTCATTTATGCCTGTATCAAGGTTGTCTGTCAATTTTTTATGCGTTCAGGACCTCATCAACCACCAAACAGCCGGCAGCGCTTCAGACCACTCGTATGCAAGGCAAATTTCATCGTCGTCCCAACCACTCCCAGGCCATAGCGAACACTGCGCTTAAAGCTGATCGATGATGCCTCGGGAAAATATTTGGTTGGGCAACTGATCTCGCCAATATGGAAACCATACGCCACTGTTTGAGCCAACATCTCATTATCAAACACAAAATCGTCCGAGTTACGCTCCAGCGGCAACATTTCCAGCACCTTACTGCTAAAAGCACGATACCCGGTGTGATACTCTGACAGCTTTACTCCCAGAATCATATTTTCAAAAGCGGTCAGCAGGCGATTGGCAACGTACTTATAGAGCGGCATGCCGCCTTTGAGCGCCCCACCGCCCAGAATTCGCGACCCAAGTACCACATCGTAGTGCCCTGATGCGATCATGGATGCCATGGCAGTTACCAGGCGTGGAGAATACTGGTAATCCGGATGGAGCATCACCACAATATCGGCGCCAAGCTCCAGAGAAACACGGTAGCAGGTCTTCTGATTGGCACCATACCCGCCATTAACCGGATGAATAATGGTTCTGATCCCTAGCTCTTCTGCTGCCTGTGCCGTATTGTCCCGCGAAGCATCATCAACCAATACAACTTCATCGACATATTCGTGAGGTATTTCAGAATAGGTCTGTCGTAAAGTTTTTTCCGCATTGTACGCTGGCATGACTACAACCAGCTTGTTACCCGACAACATACTTCCCCCTATCAGTTGGCAGGTGGCATGACCGGCTGCCTAATCATTATTTGTTTCAATAATTTTTGCGCCAGCGCTGAACCTGCCTGTCGGAGAAACCTGTACTCTTCAATAGCACTCTTTTGTTGACCAATAATAAGATATTCCATACCGAGCTCATAATGTCCCTTTTCATTCCCCGGTTCTAAAAACAAAACACGAGAATACGAGTCCAGAGCTTTTTCATGCTCATTCAAACGCCGGTAAGCACTCCCAAGATTCATCAGAGCAAAGGTGTCAGCAGGTCTTTCCTGAACCGCCAACTGAAGATAGTGAACCGATTCCTCTAATCTCCCGGCTTCAAGCAAGGCGTTGCCAAGATTGGTAAGTGCCACATGATTTGATCCAGTCACTGCTACTGCATGACTGAAGAGTGTTATACTGTTTTTCCAATATCTCAACTGAATATAAGTAGTTGCAATGCTGGCAACAACCAATGCCATGCAAAAAATGTGAAGAGGCAACTCAGCTATGCCAAACCTGTGTGCAAAAGCAGCCCCACCCCAGACTAGCATGATAAATATCCCGATTAACGGAATGTAGGTGTACCGATCCGCGATGGAATGTGAACCAATCTGCACCAAGCCAATTACCGGTATCAGCGTTACAAGGTACCAGGCCCATCCCATTAAAATATAACTGTGGCGTTTTCTCATTACAATCGCAAACAGCGTTACCACAGCAAGCAACAAGACAGCGCCCACAATGCTCGTAGCTGAAGGTGGAAATAAAGATCTTGGATAAAAGACTGAAAGCCCTGACGGCCATATTGTTTTGCCCAGATAGGCAACATAGTAGGTAAAAGCCTTTCCGGCACGGGAGACAAAGGTATAGTTTTCTGAAACGGCGCCATCCGCCTTTTGGGCAAGGTAGGTAATAACACTTACAGCAAGCGCCAGGAGTACAAATGGTATTTTCTCATAAAACAAGCGGGAACACCTTGTCTGGAGTAATTCGTCAACTGAGTTTCCAAGCCGCTTTAATGGCCATAAATCAACCAGTAGCAAGACTATCGGCAAAGTAACAAGCATCGGCTTTGCCAGCAAACCGAGGATAAAACTGGCAACACAGAGAACATAGCGGACATAACCAGCTTTGCGGACATAATCGACATAAAGATAAAGTGTCAGCATCAAGAAAAAACCGCTTAAGACGTCCTTCCTCTCGGCAACCCAAGCGACAGACTCCACGTGAAGCGGATGTAGCGCAAAGAGAAAAGCAACCATGGCGCTCTTCCAGCGTTCTCCTGTTGTTTTATTGAGAAATAGAAATAATACAAGCGTAGAAGCACAGTGCCAAAAAACATTCACACTATGATGACCTGCCGGGTTTAATCCAAAGAGCTGAATATCCAGCATATGGGAAATCCACGACAAGGGGATCCAGTTTCCTTCCAACGATGCTGTAAAAGCCCAGTAGATACTGGTAAAACTAAATCCATTCAAAATATTTTCATTCAACGTAACAATAAATGGGTCATCATAATTAATAAAATCATGCCAGGCAACCCGCGCATAAACCAATAGTGTTAGCAGTACCAAGCCGCCCGCTATATCCAGGTCATATTTTTTTACATAGGCGTGAAAAGCGGTCATACAGAATTTCTTTCTGAGCCAGGTTCCACCTTTATCCGCCTGGCAATTACTTCCACCGTTCCGCTAGCGCAAAACACAACCTCTAAAACTGAAAGAAGCATTGAAAAAGGGAGTAATACTGGAGCGATTATTAACGATATAAATAGAGATATGTAACAAGCCCGATTATCCGTTTCAAGATCATTGCTGCTTAAAAATGAATACAATCGGTTATGCCGCAAGCCAATACAATTGAGTATTGACTGCAGCCACCCAAAAGTATTATGAGCAAAATCGAGCCTTCTAACCATTATCGGCTCAAAGCCTAACTCGCATAAGCTACGTGACAACCACGCTTCACTAAAATGCCAAAGATGGCGTGGCAGATCGAGGTGAAACCAGTTTCCCCGAGTTAGGCGCGCCTGCCAACTTTCAATATTCGGCACTGCAACAGCGATAACACCCCCCGGCTTTAGCAACCGGCAACAATCAATCAGCATCTGCCGAGGATCACGAATATGCTCCAGCACATGCGTAATAGTAATCAATTCAAATGTATTTTCAGTAAACGCATTCAAGTTGACTTCAACTCTGATAGTATGCACTACCCTAGCGCCAGTTGCAGTATCATCATTCAATTCCAGACCGGCAACATCCCAGCCGATATCCCGTAAAGCGCGTAAAAACTTGCCACTGCCACAACCGATGTCGAGTGCCCTTCCTCTTGCTACAACACCTGAAAGTCGATGGACTCTCCAGCGGCGCATCCCTTCCACAAGCCATTCTATGGGAAGTGTGAAACGAATTCCTTCACCATTGCGATAATACTGCGTTGAATGCAACTCATGCAACGTATCGTCATCCGGTGATGGCAACGTCATGCCACACCGGCATTCCGGACAATAATAAACAGCAGTGTTCACCACACTCTCTGTTTTTTGCATGGAAAACAACACCAACGGAACGTTGCAGAAAGGGCAATTGTGATGTTCAGCAGGAAACTTCATCTCTATATTCCAAGTTAAATTTAATACAAAATCATCTAAAGAGATTATATTTCAGAATACATCTCATCGCAGAAAAACCGTCTTTCCAACATATTTTTTTCCCTTGTTGATAGGTTCTTCCATGATAAGAAATTCCAACCTCGTAAATCACGCATCTCATTTTGGCAAGCTTGGCCGTTATTTCAGGTTCAAAGCCAAAACGATTTTCTTCGATGTCAATTGACTGAACAATCGATCTCTTAAAAACTTTATAACCCGTTTCCACATCAGTCAGATTGATATTTGTCATAATGTTCGACAACAGAGTGAGAATGCGATTGCCAACCATATGCCAGAAATAAACCACACGATGAGCCTCCCCACCCATAAATCGAGACCCGTAAACCACATCCGCCTTACCCTGAAGAATCGGCTCTACCAGTTTAGGATACTCACTTGGGTCATACTCAAGATCAGCATCCTGAATAATAATAATATCTCCCGATGCTTGTTTGAAACCGCTACGCAGAGCGGCCCCTTTTCCCATATTGCATCTGTGATAGATAACACTATCAACCTGTGACTCAATTGTCGATTTCAACAATTCGCGGGTACCATCCGTAGAACAATCATCGACAATGATAATTTCCTTATCAAGGTGCGACGAATTCCTTACGGCTGTTACAACAGCTTCAATTGTGGAGGATTCATTGAAGCATGGAATTATAATTGATAGCTTCATTTATTTACATTTCCCTTGTACCGAAGGGTTCATATTTGATACTGTTTTTCTTATTTTTCGGTATATCAATATAAAGGGCAATTGCATGCTCAATGAAAAAAATAAAGACGTTTTCTGTAGTTTGCTCATAGTCACTATCGCATTTCTTGTATATGCCAACTCTCTTGGCAATGACTTCGCATTGGATGACCATAGCGTCATTCTTGAAAACCAAGCACTCAAAGGAACAATTTTTTCTCTCTTTAGCAGCATTGACACAACTGGCAACACACAATTACTACCATTTTATCGCCCTGTAACCTATCTTACGTTCCTTATAGAAGGTCACCTGCACGGGTTTAACCCTTTTTTCATACGTCTCTTCAATGTTGTATTGCACTCCATCAATGCCTTTCTGCTGTATCGTCTCGCCCGTATTCTGTTTAAGGAAAATATCTATGCAGCGATGCTTACCGCTCTAATTTTTGCTGTCCACCCACTCCAGAGTGAAGGGGTGGATTTCAATGCTGGTGGACGCAACACAATGATGGCCTGTTTCTTCTCCATTTCAACATATCTTATGCACAGCAAAAGCATCATGCGGGAAAAAACATACTATGCCTTTATCGCAGCTGCTCTATTTCTAACGGGCCTTTTCTCCAAAGAAACTGCTCTCATGATTCTGCCATTTATTCTGGCGCTCGAAATCGCACCATTTCGCTCCACCATAACTGGGGCACGCACGCAATCCGCTATCCGCCTGATCCCATATTTTATAGCGGTTTCAATTTACGTCGTCATGCGCTGGCTGACACTTTCCAAGCTCGGCATTCAGACAAGCATTATCCCCGGCATGGGAACAAACACTCTCGAAGCCATGTATATAACAACACCTTTCAGCACAAGGATGATAAACAATATTTATATCATTCCCAACTATCTCTGGTCAGTTATATGTCCCACATCGCTTGCCAACCGTTACATGGTCCCTGATGATTTAAACCTTCTTATATTGCCACTCGCTGGCGCGTGGCTCTGCATACTTTCAGGATTAGTCTGGATTATTACCAAAGGTCGCAGCTATGTATCATTATTCGGGCTGGCATGGTTTCTACTATTTTGGCTGCCGGTAAGTGGCATTGTTTTTGTACCTGGGGCACAGCAGGCTGATCGTTTTATATATATTCCTGCCATTGGTCTCTGGCTTATCATTATCGACCAGATATTCAGAATTTTTCCGTTTAAAAAAGCATCTGTCCATAAATATGGATGTGCTGTTGCCACCATTATACTGATTGTTTTATCTGGCTTAACTATCAGGCGCAATCTGGACTGGCGAAACAATGTGACGCTTTATACACGTTTTGTAGAGCAATACCCGGACAATGTTCATGCCTTGGCAGGTTTGGGTAAAGCTTATTATGATAAAGGTAAGCATCAAAACATAGAACGTGCTGAACATGCATTTGAAAAGGTTGTTTCTATAGACCCGAATTTCCCTATGATATTCACGTTCCTGGGGAATATAAAGTTGAACAAAGAGGATCTGAAAGGAGCAATGTACAATTACGGCAAAGCGATTGAAGTATATCCTTATGACAAGGAAGCACGACTAAACAGAGGGATAACCCTCGAAAAACTTGGCAGACCTAGAGAAGCGATAACTGACTACCTCTTTTTTCTGACTTCACCCGATAACTCTGACAACATTCCGGGCGGCAGGGAACACGCTCAAAACAGAATTAAGGAACTTTCAAAATAGCGTCAGAACTTGATTTCTTTATTTGCATAAATTTTATCGAGTATTGTTTTTATATCTTCAATTGGATAGCGCCTAACCATTCCATTCGTCACAATCTGCACTTTTGATATCATGGCAACGGCAAGTCGTCCGTCTTCATACACCACAAATTTTATTTCAACCCCCTGCTGTGAAACATTCTTATCCAGCATCATAAAATCAAAAAAACCTTTTTTAAACATTCCCGTGAAGTCAACATAGGTTTTATGATTTTGCAACTGTGTAACTTTCCAATCGCCAGTCTTGAAATAGCTGTATTTACCAAATGCTTCCCCAATAGTTGCAGAAGGGTAATTATCCAGTTTTTTCTTTTTTATCGAACTATCCATGCCATATTTACCAGCATCTTTGGGGTCAATAGGCCCCGTCTGGTGATAATTGGTGATCCCATTTTTAAGCTTGGTGGCAGCTGGTTTCTGTATTTCCTCGGCAAATACGCCGGATGAGAAAGCGATTAATCCGATCACCACTGCTACTGCTGTTACCTTGCGCATAATACGTTCTCCCATGGTTGAATAGTGCTGTTTATTGTAAAGCCAATTATGGTGTTGCCATACCAGTAGCTGATGCATTGATTATTTCAAGCAGTGTTGCGGCTGATGGCAAACCGAACTGCTCTAAAACCTGATATTCCTTCAAACTTAAATCCCGTTTCCCAAGAGCAGCATACGCAACTCCCAGGCCGTAATGAGCCTTTGGACTAGAACTATCAAACTGCAGCGACCAGGTAAAAGCATCAACAGCTTTTTGATACTCCTTGGTGGCCATATAGACAGCACCCAAATTGAGGTACGCCAGGGAATATGAAGGCTTTATCTTAATCGACTGCTTTAAATGCCATACAGCCTCATCGAACCGCCCTTGATTGAGATATACCAGGCCAAGATTACTATGAATAACCCAATTCCCTTCCGTCACATCAAGAGTATGCTTAAAAAGTGTCTCGCTATTTTTCCAATATTTAAGCTGCGTTGCCGTAAGGCAGATCATACCGACTCCGACACAGACTGCTACTCCGCCAAGAAAAACATCTCGAAAACGCCACTGTTCAAATAGACACCTTAATCCCCACACAATAGCTATAAACAGACCGATAAGCGGAATATATGTATAGCGATCTGCCACCGAATGCTGACCAATCTGAATCAAACCTATTACCGGCAGCAACGTAATTCCATACCACATCCAACCAGTAATCAAGAAAGGGCAGCGTCTATACAACAAAAAAACAACTGTGGTAATAACGACCAGAACAGCAATAGAAAACAACACGTTAGCACTGGAAGGCGGGTACTTGGAAAAAGGGTATAATACGGCAAGATCAACCGGCCAGAGAGTTTTATACAGATACGTGGTATAAGCAATGCCCGCTTTTCCCAGTCGCGACACGAAGGTATATCCTTGCGGCAAATCTCCTGCGGCCTGCTGAACACGGTAGGTAATGATGCTGGAAAATAATGTCAAAATACAAAATGGGATTTTTTCGACAATCAGCCGAATGAGATTCCTCCAGAATATCGATTTGCCTGAAAAGACAATTCGATTAAGCGGCCACCAATCGAGCAACAGTAAAACAAGCGGTAGAGACACCAACATAGGTTTTGACAACAAACCAAGTATAAAGATTACCAGAGTGGCAACATATTTTTTGATACTTCTCGCTTCTGTATAGAGAGTATAACAATACAGCGTCAGCATCATAAAAAACGTACTAAGAACATCTCTGCGCTCTGCCACCCAAGCGACTGATTCAACATGCAATGGATGCCAAGCAAACAAACAGGCAACCGCCGCACTTTCCCACGGCGCATTGGTTGCACGCCTGAGGAAAACAAACAGTAATCCGCTGCTGGCAACGTGTAACACTACATTAACCGCATGATGACCAGCAGGATTCAAACCAAATATCTGAATATCCAAGGCATGAGAAAGAAGAGACAGCGGAACCCAGTTTGCCTCATATCCTGTTGTAAACGCCCAGCGTATAGTTTCAAAATTCAGTCCTGACACAATATTCTGGTTTGCATAAACAAAAATATCATCATCAAAAGCGATAAAATCATTCCAGAGCGTAGAGCTAAACAGAGCAATGGTTATCAGGACTATCGACGGTAAAAGCCATTTTTCATATTTAATTGTAGTAGCGCTAATTGACTGCATTTTTACTGTTCAACGTCGAGCTTACAACCATTTTTTTGGGTTTCCTAAACATCCGCGCCAAAGTCGTCAGAGTAACGCCAAACAAACCGACCCACAAGCTGGTCAAGATTATCGGTTTGCCCGGTTCATAACGCACCATCATCGCTGCCCAGTAACGGATTTCCTTAACCTCAAGCGTACCGTTTTGCGTAGTATACTTTGATCCTACCGCAACCTTCCCAGAAGATAATGGTTTGTCAGGGGCTCTCATTCCTGGTTTGACAAACGGATACACATCAAAATAAACATCCCCTTTTTTTTCAACATTTTTATCAGGGTAATATACAAGATTCATCGCCAATATCGGCGTATTCGGTTCTGGCGGGAAATTGATAACAGTCGGGGCATCTTTAGTGCCAATTGTATAAACATATGTGCCATCTTTGCTGTTTATCAAACTCTGTAGTGCTAGAAAACCTCCATACACTTCATGTCCCTGTTTATCATAAATTACAGCAAGCGCGGAATACCCTTCTTTTTCAGGAAAATATCCAAATCCCCTATTTTCCAGACTCTTGGTCAGATAGATAATGGCCTCTTTTTTCATTGGACCTGAACCGACAGCTATTTCGTACGCTGCCCGTTTATCATCACCTTCAGCCCGATATCCCCTGTGCATCTTAATAAGCGTTGTTTCCCCTTTTAATTTTGAAAACGAAAAAAAACGTCCCTTATCAATGGAATCATAACTCTGCGGATCGCCATTTGGCAGCACTTCCCCCTCGGTTAACCGGAGTGAACCTCTAAAATAGAAAAAGCTATTATAGATTATGCCAGCAAACATCGTCACAAAACTGAGGTGAAACAGAATCATCCCGCAGGAAATGAGTGTAATCCGCCGCCCCCAGATTCTACCAAAAAAGCAACAGCCCACATTGACAATCAGCAGCACCAATAATCCATTAAACCAGAGTGTAGAAAAAATAAGCTCCCATGCCTGTTTATCACGGAAAATCGTCACACCTGTCAGACAGCAAAGTAAAATCACAACAAGTAGAAACATCGCGAGCTTTGCTGAAGCGAGAAAATTATAGATTAAACGGGGGAATTTATGAATTGGATGATAGCGTGGTTCAATGGGAAAGGTTTCAATTTCGGATACTGTTTCATCAGGTTTCTGCGATTCAGTCATAATCTCCATCCAACATCAATTGGTATACGCTACAACTATCTCGTTTAGATTTTTTTATAGCATAATCGGGCAACGTATTGAACAAAAAAAGCTGAAATAGTGTCAAGCTTACAGCACGTTTTCCCTTATGAATTATTGCGATGCAAAGAAAATGCAGGTAAGATGAGGCACTGTCATGGAGCAAACTATGAACTATCATGAAATAAGCACACACAAGAAAACAAACTACCGGAAATCAGGCTTCTTGTTGGCGGGAATTACCGCAGCATTTTATACATTCCAACTCATTCGAGGAAATCACCTACCTTCCGTAGCTGTAGGTGCAACAGTTCTGGCGATCCTTGCTTCGATTGAGGCTCGACCTCTTCATAAAGTAATTGATCTGTTCATTATGTTAGGGAATTTTATGCACAGATTTACAAACCCGCTGATGTTTGGCTTGATCTATATCTTCGCTGTTATCCCTACGGCTCTTATTCTAAAGCTGTTCGGTAAAGAGCTATTGCCATTGCACTATGACAACAAAGCGACATCGTACTGGCACTACCGCACAAATAGCCAGCCATGGAAAGAATCATTCCGCAAGCAGTATTAACTCACGAGGTAAAAAATGGAATTTATCAAGGAATTCATTGAGTTTCTCATGCAACGCAAGAAGTTCTGGCTTCTCCCGATTATTGTAATAATGGCTTTGTTCGGAATTTTGTTGGTGTTTGCACAGAATTCAGTAGTCGCTCCCTTTATCTACACGCTGTTTTAGAAAGAGTACATGTTCATACTTGGAATTTCTGCATATTACCACGATAGTGCCTGTGCGCTTATCAATGACGGTGAAATCATAGCAGCCGCTCAGGAAGAGCGTTTTACCAGAATAAAACATGAGCCACGTTTTCCACATTACGCTTTGGAATATTGCTTGAGTGAGGCTGGTATTCGTTTTTCCGACCTCGACCATATTGTCTTCTATGACAAGCCGTTTCTCAAGTTTGAGCGTTTGTTGGAAACGTATCTCGCATTTGCTCCAAAAGGATTTACATCATTCTCAACATCCATGCTTCTATGGCTGAAAGACAAACTGTTCCTCAAAGACACCCTGCTACACGAGCTTTCAATTCATGGAGAGAGAAATGACCTGGCAAAAGTGCTGTTATTTTCGGAACACCACCTGAGTCACGCAGCCAGTGCATTCTATCCCTCGCCCTATAACGAAGCGGCAATTTTAACGATGGACGGTGTCGGTGAGTGGGCCACTACTTCCGTTGCCATAGGCAAGGGCAAAGACATTGAAATCCTCAAGGAGATCCACTTTCCACACTCACTCGGCCTTCTCTATTCAGCATTCACCTATTACACCGGCTTTAAAGTCAATTCTGGCGAATACAAGCTCATGGGGCTGGCGCCATATGGGACACCTCGCTATGCCGCAACCATCAGGGAACATCTGGTAGATGTCAAGGAAGACGGTTCATTTCGACTGAATATGGATTATTTTGACTACTGCACCGGTTTTACCATGACAAACACCAGGTTCGATGATCTTTTCGGTGAACCGGCACGCAGCCCGAATGAGCCGCTAACAACTCGACACATGGATCTCGCGGCATCAATTCAGATCGTCACCGAAGACATTATAGTACGCATGACCAGAAACATTGCTGAAACAACCGGACAAAAAAATCTGTGCCTCGCAGGCGGCGTTGCGCTTAATTGTGTGGCAAACGGGAAGGTTCTCCGTGATGGAGCGTTTGAAAAACTCTGGATACAACCGGCTTCAGGAGATGCCGGCGGCGCTCTTGGCGCTGCCCTGGCAGCATATCACCTCAATTTTGGCAATGAACGTTCCACTTCTGATAATACAACCGACAGAATGAAAGGAGCATATCTCGGGCCAGCCTTTCCACAGAATGAGATTGAAGAGCGTCTACGCGCTCTGGGCGCAGTTTTCGATGTGGTTAATGATGAGGTCGTGTTACAACAATGTGTTGATGACCTGGTTGCCGGAAAGGCTGTAGGCCTGTTTTATGGTCGCATGGAGTATGGTCCAAGAGCGCTTGGCTCACGGTCAATACTTGCTGACCCTCGCTCTGCGGCAATGCAGTCACAACTGAATCATAAAGTTAAGTTCAGGGAATCATTCAGACCTTTTGCGCCATCTGTTTTATGTGAAGATGTCAAGAGATGGTTTGAACTTTCAACAGGCAGCCCGTATATGTTGCTCTGTGCAGATGTAGTCAAAGACAAACGACGCATCATGACGGAAGATGAACAGAAATTGTTCGGTATAGACAAACTTAACCGTGTCCGTTCAGAGATCCCCGCCGTAACGCACGTGGATTATTCAGCCAGGATTCAGACCGTCCACAAAGCAACAAACCCTCGCTATCATGCGCTTATTTCTCTTTTTAAAGAAAAAACCGGCTGCCCGATTGTGGTGAATACCAGCTTTAATATACGGGGAGAGCCGATAGTCTGCACCCCTGAAGACGCGTTTCATTGTTTCATGGGGACTGATATTGAATCAGTTGCTATTGGAAATTGCTATCTTGAGAAGTCAAGGCAGAATCCTCAATTAATGAAGGATTTTAGAAACGCTTTCGACCTTGATTGATATTTACGAGGCATCATACGTGAAGCGAAATTTCGTGATAATTTCCATCGTGTTAACGGTGGTAACCCTGGCACTCTACTGGCAGGTGAGCGGTCACGCATTCATCAATCTTGATGATCAAGCCTACCTGTACGAAAACCCCCATGTAATTGAAGGTTTATCAAAAAGCAGCGTTATCTGGGCCTTCACATCAGTTGACTACTTCTACTGGCAGCCCGTCACCTGGCTTTCACATATGCTTGATGTTGAGCTGTATGGCATGAATCCGGGCGGCCACCATCTTTCCAGTGTATTTATTCATATCGGTTCCACGATTCTTCTGCTCTTTTTTCTTTTCCGCGTAACCGGACTGCTCTGGCAGAGTGCTTTTGTAGCGGCACTATTTGCCCTTCATCCCATGCATGTTGAATCTGTTGCCTGGGCGGCCGAGCGAAAGGATGTATTAAGCACGTTTTTTGGATTTTTGACGCTGATATTTTATGTTGAATATAAAATCATTTCACCAATATCCGTCACAAAACGTCGTACCCTACTCTACCTCCTTTCACTCTTCTGCTTCATTCTTGGTCTCATGTCGAAACCGATGCTCGTACCACTTCCGCTTATCATGCTGTTTATTGATTACTGGATGTTTTCCGCCCCCCGCTTGCCGTCCTCTGCCGGCACCATGCACGTGTATCTCGTTGATAAAATCCCGTTCTTTGTCCTTTCCGTAGCGTCATCAATCATTACAATCTACGGACAAAGCAACGCCGGAGCAATGCCAACCACCGATACACTTTCACTTGCTCTGCGTGTTGAAAACGCAATAACTTCGTATGCAAAATATATCACAAAAACATTTTACCCTCGTGATCTTGCAGTCTATTACCCGATGCCGGCATCATTTTCACTTTGGCAGGTAGCCTGCTCACTATTTGTCCTGGCGGTCATATCGGCTGCCGTTATCAACATTAGACACAAATACCGATACCTTCCAGTCGGCTGGTTCTGGTTTCTAATCTATATTTTTCCCGTTATAGGTTTGACTCAAGCAGGCTACCAGTCCATGGCAGACCGATTCAGCTATGTGCCGCACGTCGGGCTATTCATAATGCTTGCGTGGGGAGCAACAGATGTAACAAAAAGGATGAGACGGCAAAATATGATACTTGTGCTGTTAGCAGCTGTAGTTGTTATCATGTCAGCGGCAATGACCAGGCGTCAGCTTGCAGTATGGAAAAACAGTATTGTCTTGTTTGAACATGCCTTGAAAATAACTGAAAACAACTGGATGGCATTGAATAATCTTGGGAAGGCCTATCTCGATGCAGGCAGGATTGATGATGCACTCTGGTGTTTTAACGAATCAGTCAAGGCAAAACCATCGTACGTGGTTGCCCTGGTAAACCTTGGGGCGATGTTAGCTGTTAAAAATCGACCTGATGAGGCTGCTGAAGTCTTAAATCGGGCATTACAGATTGAACCACAAAACGAAAAAGCTCTCTTATTATTAGGCAACCTGCCGCTGAAGCGTTGAAACAGAAAGACTTCACACCATCAATTTCAACTAAACCAGGGGCGACAACCTGTCGTTCACCCGCTTTCTCAATACCACAATCAAAAGAGCACACGTTTTTCTACTGAGGTTGAACTTTGGGTATTTTCTTGTCAAACTCCTCATTTGAAAGACCTGGAGTTTTAACCCGATGGATCATATCCCTGTACATTGAGAAGATCCGTTCTGGCTCACCAGCTGTGTAATTCTTCTCCCGAAGTCCGAACTTATCAGCGTGCAGAAGATCACGATAGGCTTGCACGACCGGGTGGATTTCTTTATACAACAGAATCCTGTTTCGGCAATCTTCTGCCAAAGACGGGTCCTCCTTTGCCGCACGGGTGAAATTATTGATAGCTTCTTCGTACAAAATATCAATTCGCTCATACTGGTGCATCGTCATTGCCATATTATAGTTGAGATCAGCAGCGTAGACATCCCGGAGCGCCGAAAATTTCTTCTCAATGGGGATTCTGGCATGCTCTACAGCAGCCAGAGAGACCTCTGGAAGTAATCCGTATCCATGAAGAGCCTTCAGCATTTCCTGGGCAACGATTTCCTGACTTTTTTCCGTGAGATGAACATAGTCTACCAATGTATCAAGCCCGATAATGCCATCGCCGGAAACAGCTTCAAGCGGGGCAACGATGTCAACAAGCGGAACGTTATTCTTTCTTGCAATCTCCCGCAGGATGGTCTGGAATTCCGGTAGCTCGCGAAAAGGAAAACCATCTCTCTCGAGCGCTCGAACATACTCGACCTTTGCCTCATTTTGCAGCCCGTTGCGTAGCAGAGAGCGACCAAGATGGTAGTGGGCTTCAGCATATTCATCATCAATCGCGATGGCAGCTTTTAGCGGAGCAATCGCAGCAGCATAATCACCTCGTTCAACAGCCAATTCCCCCTCACGAAAGAGTTTTGTCCAGCGAGTCATTTCTTCTGAAGTCATACCCTTGCGATGGCGTGAAACATTGGGGGTCCAGTCTTTCAGATTCACCGGACATGTAAGCAGAAACATCGGAACCTTGGCAGCGGCAGAGTCCTCAACCATATTTTCAACATTAAATTTATAATGCTTGAGAAGCATCTGGAACTGACGAGGATCCTCACGGTAGAGCGATGATCTTGCAAATGCAAAGGCAAGGGTATTGGGGACTTGAGCGTCGAGCGTAAAGTTTTTAACATCAATCCGCGGACGGGGAACCATAAGCCGATAGACAAGCCGCACTAATGCAGAGCGATCAAATGGCTCCGGTGGGTGCAGAGGTTGATAGACAAGACCCTCTAAAAACTCATTGTTACCATTGTACAGAAAAATAGCATCTGGATTGTAATGCAAAACTTCATCATGGATCATCTCCACCCTATGACTTCCATAGGTACCCGCAGCAACATTGATCACCTCAACAGACCGCCCCGGATACAACATCTTCAACTTCCGCTCCAGCAGAGCACTGATACTGGTGTTTCCCCCATGATATGGCCACCCTGCAGCAGCCGAACCACCAAGCAGAAAAATGCGCAGCCCTCCCTTTGGGCGTTCCAGAAGAAAAGGTCGTAATTCAGGATTCATTAACGGATGAAACCCGGAACGAACCACCGTCTTTATTCCACCCATATCCACAATTTTAAATGCAGGAACAGGATTAATAGACTCAACAAAAGGATTTTTGCGACGTGCAGCAGAATTATCAATGCGCTCAATAATGCGTGCACCGATCTCTATGCTGCCGACTACAATAAGAATTGTCAGCAACCAATATACGTAACGGCGGTTGTTGTTAATATCAGGCTTCATAAATAGATACTTTGCATGATGTGAGTTTGACGCATATTTCCGTGCATGAGTCGTTCATTACAACTTCTCGACCTTCCACATAATTTTTTTACCGTCAAGCACACCATACGCAACAGATCTGCCGTCTTCAGTAAATGTTGGTTCAAAAACGCGCTCATAACTTGGCGACCGTCGTATAACCTTGCCGTTTAAATCCGAAATGACAACAAAACGCTTTCCATTTTCACGAGCACGGTAGACTACAAACCTGCTATCAGGACTAAAAACAGGATTAATTGCAAAATCAAAAAAAGGCCCTTCCTTGCCATCAACTACAATACATAGTTTTTCATTTTGAATTGCCACATAAGCATAATGTTTGCCATCCTTATTGTATGCTAACTGGGCGCCTTCTTTATAAACTTTACCATCAACGCGTTTATCGGTGAATGCATGATGGAGATATGCGGTATATTTTTTTCGACCCAGGTCATTAACAACGAATATACCAACACTCTGATTGTCCGGGCATACAACAAATGGCCAAGGATATAAAGCATCGGGGAGTGGTTCTATCGAATCTTTAAAGACCAGAAAAGAGGCTTTATCCTTAACTCCAATATAGGCAAGAGCAGTGCCATCATCATTAAAAGTAAGTTGATGTATTTCATCATACGCCTTACCAGTACTGGTCTTAACAGATTTATTAAAATCAAAAACAACAGCTCTCCTCGCATTATTATCTTTTACGAGCGCCGCAATTGCAGTCTTACCTGAATCAATCTTAACATCAGGGTCAATTATTGGTATGGTCAAGCTCTTTGTTAATTTTATATCACTAATAACCAGTTGGTATGCGCCCGTAGAATCGTTTACCTCAACATAAGCGACTTTACTTGAATTACTGCTAAATAGAGGCCTGTCAAAGCCTCGCGTAACTTGAGTGCGCTTGACACCATCAACATGCATATACCAGATATCATTGATTTTAGCATCATACGCGACATGCTTGCTGTCAGGACTAAAAGCGATTCTTCCTCTATCGGTAAAAGGCCCCTTCTCCACTCCGTCAATTACCACATAATTCGTATCACCGTTTTTTGCACCGTATCCAACCCGCTGGCCATCGGGACTGACAGTCAAGGTAAATGATTCGATACTATCGTAGAACTTGCCACGCACACCATTATGTACGACGCATTCCCGTTTACCCACTTTTGCGATATAGGCGGCACCTTTGCCAAACTTGTTAATGTCAATAACAATATCTGCGGACGGCTCTTCAGCATTTTGATCCTTCTGATGCTCTGAGACAGCGCCTGCAGTTTCATCATCAGCAATTGTCGCCAACACAACAGATGTTGCCGCCACCTTGTTTTCAAGTGATGGTTTAACTGTTTCCTCACTGCTTTTCTTTTCCTTTGTGCAACCAAAAACAGCACACATAACAATAAAAACAGCAATTTGTAACAGCATACGCTTTGATACTCTATAAGCTCGCATAATCAATCTCCAGAGTAGTGATCATAGTGATATACATCACACTTACATCAACAGGCTACATATTTTTCACCAAAGAAAAGCCCCGTCCTTGCAGACGGGGCTTGATTGCAGTTAAGCTGAATCAGCTATTAGAATTTACCGCCAGGAGTATATGTTCCCATACCTTGGCTACAAATACCCGAACCACTACCACAAGTCGCCGTATAAGTAGTCGCTCCAACCTGTCCAACAATCTGACCAAGGCCGGTTCTACGGATAAAGGCGTACCCTTTACCAGCAGTAGTTATCGCAGCGCCTGCTGCAGTTGTGTTATAGCCATGGGCATCACCTGCACCAATCGGACGTGCTGCATGAGCATTGGTTTCAACACCGGAATGACAGAAGTAGCAACGGTTCTGGAAATACGTCATAGAGCCGTTTGAACCAGAAGCCTGCATTGCAGAACCGGCGCCATGCAATGTAGTACCGCCGGAAACGACATGACAGTTGAGGCAGAGGTTGCCGGCTGTTGTCGTGGAACTCAGATAAACACTGCCGCGCAGCTCAACAGCATCTGTCGATACTGTTTTTGCACGACCATGGGTATCAACAACAAGGGCAGCATTGGTATTACCTACGGTAGTAGCTGTTGTTGAACCGTTCGGTGCGTGACAGTCCCAGCAGGAAATAAGCGGACCGTAAACAGTTGTTGTTGCAGTTTTAGCTACGCCATTCCACGGAGCCAACATTCTGGTGCCGCTGGTATTGGTGTAACCATTGTTGTTTTTAATAAGAACCGGATGCTGAGCACGGTTAGTCGAGGCAAATTGGCTGTTAACATCAAGAACACCCTGGTTGGTACCATTGGCAGCAACAGTTGCACCGAATGGTTTAAATGCTGAACCACCGGTTACCTGTGCTGCTGTATTGGTAGCGCCGTTGGAATCGTGGCACTTCAGGCAGTGATTGACCATGATGCCGCCAAGAACCTGGAAGTTGGTAATGGTTTTGCCGGGAATAACAGCAGTTTCAGCCTCTAGTGTTATACCTAAATTACGCTTGAAACGTACGAAG
>Ga0209798_10000706_pt1 | contig 20352 bp, 17 predicted proteins | sample DOMMetBare3Fresh_FD_187475 | JGI IMG/M metagenome (GOLD analysis project Ga0209798, IMG submission 187475) | Wetland sediment microbial communities from St. Louis River estuary, USA, under dissolved organic matter induced mercury methylation -... | ecosystem: Environmental > Aquatic >...
CGCCGCGGCGGTGTCGACCTTGCGGCCGGCCGCGACCGGCCCCATCGCCAGCATCGGCCCGAACGCGTCGGCCGCGAACTCACCGACATGACCCAGGCCGTGATCCACCTCGACCCACTGACCCGAGGGGTCTTGCTCCTCTTCCCGGGCGGCATACTGCGCCACCCGCAGCGCCTGGACCGCGCAGGCCGCGTTGATCACCCGTTGGGCGCCGTCGACTTCGGCGGCGAGGTCGACACACGCCAGGTAGGTGGCCCCGGTCTGGGCGTCCTCGAAGGCCTCACGCATCAACGCGAGTGCCTGCGAGAACTTGTCGAACATGTGTTCTAGTGTACCCGAACCAACCGACAACCACAAGCCTCATCCACAACGAATGTCCTTGCAGCACAAGGCATTCCACGATCGCCAGGGCACCGCGACTCGACGAGGCAGCAGACCTGTCGATCCTCCTTCGCGTGGAGCGCGGTCAGGGGACCGAAAGCCTCCGTCACACTCGTGGGCTTGGTCGTTGATGTCGTATTTCCGCTAGTGCCCCACCGTGGTACGAGGCATGCTGGTGGGCATGCACGAAGACACCGAAGCCTGTGAGCGCGCCATACGGTCCAGGGACGCACGTTTCGACGGTTGGTTCATCTGCGCTGTCGTGACCACCGGCATCTACTGCCGCCCGAGCTGCCCGGCTCGGCCCCACCTGAAGAACCTGCGTTTCTACCCGAGCGCAGCGGCCGCGCAGCAGGCGGGCTTCCGTGCCTGCAAGCGTTGCCGGCCTGATGCCAGCCCGGGTTCGCCGGAGTGGAACGTTCGCTCGGACCTGATCGCGCGGGCGATGCGACTAATCGGCGACGGTGTCGTTGATCGTGAGGGCGTGACGGGTCTGGCCAGCCGGCTCGGCTACAGCGTCCGTCAGATCCAACGTGAGCTCACAGCGGAGGTCGGAGCCGGTCCACTTGCCCTGGCACGAGCCCAAAGGGCACAAACCGCAAGGGTTCTCATCGAAACGAGCGCCCTCCCCATGAGTGACGTCGCCTTCGCCGCGGGGTTCGCGAGCATTCGAGCGTTCAACGACACGGTGCAGGAGGTTTTCGCCTTGTCACCGACGGCTCTGCGCGCGGGAGCCATCCGTCGTGCAGGCAAGCACTCCGCCAGAGGGATTCCGGACCTCGCCACAGCGATCGCGGGCACCCTGTCACTGCGTTTGCCCTTCCGCCAGCCCTTCTGTCCGGACAACCTTTTTGGCCACCTGGCGGCGACCGCAGTTCCGGGGGTGGAGGAGTGGCGGGCCGGCGCCTACCGAAGGACCATCCGGCTGACGCACGGTCACGCAGTCGTCGCGCTCAAGCCGACCCCGGACCATGTGGCGTGTCAGATCTCACTCACCGACCAGCGTGACCTGGCCAGTGCCATCAGTCGATGCCGCTGGATGCTCGATCTGGACGCTGATCCTGTTGCCGTTGACGCGGTGCTCTCCCAAGATCCGCTGATGGCGAAGCTCGTCGCGGGCAGCCCAGGGCGACGGGTGCCAAGGACGGTGGACCCGGACGAGTTTGCGGTCAGAGCCGTTCTGGGACAACAGGTTTCGACGGCAGCGGCCCGCACCCACGCGGGGCGACTGGTCCTCGCCTACGGCGATCTGGTTCCTGACCCGCACGGGGGCTTGACGCACCTGTTCCCCACACCGCAGGTCCTGGCCGCCATGGATCCCTCTGATCTCGCCATGCCGCAGTCGCGACGGCGCACCATGATGGGCCTGGTCGAGGAATTGGCGCAGGGACGGCTCGACCTGAGTATGGGTGCCGACTGGCGCGAGGCGCGGGCCAGAATGAACGCACTGCACGGCTTCGGGCCCTGGACGGTCGAGAGCATCGCCATGCGATCCCTGGGCGATTCTGACGCGTTCCTTGCCGGCGACCTCGGCATCAGGCTCGCCGCCGAGCAGCTCGGGATGCCGGCGACGCCCAAGACACTCACCACTTACTCACACCTCTGGCGTCCCTGGCGTTCCTACGCAGTGCAGTATCTCTGGGCCACCGGGGACCACCCGATCAACCGCATGCCCGAAGAGGAGGCAGCCTGATGCGCACCCATACCGTGATCGACAGCGTCGTCGGAACCCTGACCCTGGTCGCCGAAGAGGGGGCGATCGTGGGCCTGTACATGGACCTACAGCGGCACCGTCCGGACGACGACGCGCTCGGCGAACCGGACCCGCGCGGCCGTGAGGCTGAGCCGTTCAAGGCCGCAGCCGATCAGCTCGACGCCTACTTTGCCGGTGAGCTCACCCACTTCGACCTACCCCTGGCGCCACGCGGGTCCGAGTTCCAGCAACGGGTCTGGGCTGCCTTGCAGGAGATTCCTTACGGCCGGACCGAGTCCTACGGCGAGCTGGCCGGACGAATCGGATCGCCGGGCGGCGCCAGGGCAGTGGGCCTGGCGAACGGGAAGAACCCGATCGGCATCATCATCCCGTGCCACCGCGTCGTCGGCGCAGATGGCAGCCTCACCGGCTACGGCGGCGGCCTCGACCGCAAGAAGCAGCTGCTCGACCTCGAGCTGGCGGTGAGCGGCGCCGCGCTCTTCTGAGCTGGCACTCATTCAGAAGTATCAGACAAGGGCACCGGACCGTATGTCGTCCCTTCACGTCATCGGCGGCGCAGCCGGTAGCAGCGGGTGGTCATGGGGATCTCCACCATCCCGTCCCGGTCCGCGACCCCTCGTCCCAAGGCGCGTACCTCGTCAAGGATTCGGTCGCGTTCGGGGCGGATCGCGACGTATGACCACGTAGAGGCGTGCAGCACGAGGTCTTCGACGCTCTGCCGCATCCGGTGGGTGAAGAGCTCGGTCTCGGACTGCTCGAACTCCGGCCACACCGGTGGAGACTCCTGGTCGTCCGGCTGGTTCTGATCACGCTGGACGATGTCGGACAGCTCGCTCAACCAGGCCACGTCCTCGGACCGGTGGTGCCATCCCATCGACAGCCAGCCACCTGGCCGGAGCAGGCGGGCGCACTCAGCGGCGGCAGTCGCCTCGTCGAACCAGTGCCATGCCTGGAAGGCGGTCACAGCGTCGACCGAACCGGTCTCGACGGGAATGTCCTCAGCGCCCCCGGCCAAGATCGAGATGCGTGCGGCGACACGCTCAGGGAGAGTGCCCAGTGAGGTCGTGAGTGCGTCGCGCATGCCGGCCGAAGGCTCGACAGCGAGGACCTCATGCCCCATCGCCGCGATTACACGGGCCCCCAGTCCGGTGCCTGCGCCGAGGTCTACAACCGTGCATACCGTTGCAGCTGTGGGTGATCCGAGCATCCAGGCGACCGTCGCGGCGGGCCACTTCGGACGCACGGCGTCGTAGGTTGCCGCATAGGCGCCGAACGACGTGCGACGTGCGCCGAATATGTCCGCGTTCTCGACCTCATCCATGTCCTGAAACTACCTGTGCAGGAAGGAGGCGCCTGCTGGGTACCCTTGCCGGGTGAGTCAGCCCCCCAGCCCTGCCGTTCCCGAGATCGACCTGCCTGAGCAGATGCGCGTCCGTCGGGGCAAACGAGCCCGCCTGCTGGACGAGGGCAGGGAGCCGTACCCCGTGGGCGTACCTCGCACACACACGCTTGCCGAGGTGCGTGCGGCATACGGTCACCTGGCGATAGCCGAGGAGACCCAGGACGTCGTGGGCGTCGCAGGTCGGGTGGTCTTCATCCGCAACACCGGCAAGCTGGCCTTCGCCACTCTGCAGGAGGGCGACGGCACCCGGCTGCAGGCGATGCTCAGCCTTGCCGAGGTCGGCGAGCAGGCTTTGGCCTCCTGGAAGGCCGATGTGGACCTTGGCGACTTCGTCTTCGTGCATGGCAGGGTGATCTCGAGCAAACGTGGTGAGCTCTCCGTGCTGGCCGACGAGTGGGCCATGGCCAGCAAGGCGCTGCGACCACTTCCGACCATGCACAGCGAGCTGTCCGAGGAGGCTCGGGTGCGTCAGCGCTATGCCGACCTGATCGTGCGCCAGGAGGCCCGAGACATGGTCCGCCAACGCGCGGCCATTGTCCGCGCGGTGCGTGACACGCTGCACGACCGCGGTTTCGTCGAGATCGAGACGCCTGTTCTGCAGCTCGTTCATGGCGGCGCCACTGCCCGACCCTTTCCGACTCACCTCAATGCGTTCGACATCAACATGTCGCTGCGCATTGCTCTTGAGCTGTATCTCAAGCGAGCCGTTGTCGGGGGCGTGGAGAAGGTCTTCGAGATGGGGCGTATCTTCCGCAACGAAGGTGTTGACTCAACACACAGCCCCGAATTCACGATGCTCGAGGTCTATGAAGCCTTTGGCGACCAACACACGATGGCTCGCCTCATGCAGGAGATGGTCCTCGCGGCGGCAGATGCTTATGGTTCTCGCATCATCGAAACCTCGGGTGGGAAGATCGACCTCGATGGCGAATGGCGGTGGCTTCCCGTCTATCAGGGTCTTTCCGAGGCGGTCGGTGAAGAGATCACACCGGATACGGATGCCCAGACCCTGCGTGCAGTCGCAGCGCGCCACGACGTGCCGGTGAAACCCGACTGGGCGGCTGAGAAGCTGGTGGTGGAGCTCTTTGGCGAGATCGTCGAACCGACGTTGATCCAGCCGACGTTCGTCTGTGACTATCCACCGTCGGCTCAGCCACTGGCCCGACCGCATCGCAAGGACCCTCATCTCATCGAGGCTTGGGACCTCATCATTGGTGGTCTTGAACGCGGTACGGCCTTCTCGGAGCTGATTGACCCGGTGATTCAGCGGGATCGGCTCACCGCGCAGTCCCTGCTGGCTGCCGCGGGAGACGTAGAGGCAATGCAGCTCGACGAGGACTTCCTGCGTGCTTTGGAGTATGGCGCGCCGCCCATGGGTGGCCTCGGTCTGGGCATCGATCGTCTGGTCATGCTGTTCACCGGCGTTGGCATCCGTGAAACCATTCTGTTCCCGCTGCTGAAGCCGGAAGGAACATGAGCATGCATTCTGTGTTGATCGGACTTGGCGCCCTGTTGCCGTCCGCCGGGGTCGCCTTCATGTTCTATGTGGTCATCAAGGCAATGCTCGAAGGTGATCGCAAGGAGCGCCTTGCGCATTCCAAGTGGGAGGCCGGCCAAGAACGTTCGACGGCCCCGGCGGCGCGACCCAACAATGTCGAGAATCAGGATTCCGCGACATAAGAATCTTCGCGTATGGTTGGATCTGTAATAGTCGTTGAGCGCTGTTCATCGGCTTGTCATTTCCACATTCGGGAGTATTCATGGCGCAGCGTGTCCAGGTTCTGTTGGTTGACGACATCGATGGGGCAGCAGCGGCTGAGACAGTGTCCTTCTCGCTTGACGGGGTGTCATATGAGATTGACCTGACCGCGGCCCATGCCAAGAAACTGCGTGACGACCTGGCGTCGTGGGTGGGTCATGCCCGACGCTCGGGCGGCCGCAAGAGCTCGCGCAAGGCGGCTGCTGGGGGGCGCCGTGGTGACCTGAGCGCCGTGCGTGAATGGGCGCGCAACAGCGGTCACAAGGTCAGCGACCGCGGTCGTGTCTCCGCGGAGGTCCTGGCCGCCTACGACAAGGCCAACGGCTGACCCGACCGGCTTTGGTGGCTGCGCCTTCGGGCGCAGCCACTGCTGTCTCGGGGGCAGCCAGTGCTGTCTCGGGACCAGCCACAACCTCTTCGTGTCAAGGTTGGCCCAGAGCCGCGGCGAAAAGGTCGCCATCGCTGGCCACCCGGGCCAGAACGTCGTCCATGTCCAGCTGGGTCAGGAAGTCTCGCCGCTCGGCCCCCCGCTCGATCTCCGCCCATGTGCGGGGTGCGGCGACAAGGGGAGCCTCCTTGCCACGCAACGAGTACGGCGCGATCGTCGTCTTGGCGGCGGCGTTCTGACTCCAGTCCAGCAGCACCTTGCCGGGGCGCAGGGATTTCGTCATCTTCCACAGGACCAGCTCCGGCCGCAGTCTGGTCAGCTCCTGTGCGATCTCTCGCGCGATGTCGCAGATCGTGCCGGAGTCCTGCTCGCCGGGCAATGCGGCATACAGCTGCATTCCTTTGCTGCCGCTGGTGACCGGCGCCGTCCTGAGCCCGATTCGCTCGAGCCGTTCGCGCACCAGCAAGGCCAGCTGCGCGCACTCGTGCAACCCTGCGGGAGCACCCGGGTCGAGGTCGATGACCAGCCGGTCAGGATTGCGTGGCTGACCGTTCGCGTCGAATCGCCACTGCGGGACGTGGAGCTCCAGCGAGGCGAGATTCACCAGGTAGGTGAGGGCCGCAGCACCATCCACGACGGGGTAGTGGATGGTGTCGGTGCCGCTTTCCGAGCGGGAGCCGCTGGTGGGGACCGCCACACACCGCAGCCATGACGGTGCTCCCGGCGGGAGGTTCTTCTCGAAGAACGACGGTCCGTCGGTACCGTGCGGCCAGCGGATCCGAGTGACGGGCCGATCAGCGAGGTGGGGGAGCAGGAACGGGGCCACCCGGGCGTAGTAGTTGAGCACCTCAGCCTTGGTGGTCTCGGTCGCGGGGTACATGACCTTGTCCAGGTTGCTCAGCCGGAGACGATGGCCGTCAACGAGCACGGCCGTCAGGTCGATCTCATGGTCCGGCAAGCGAGTTCGCCCCTCATCCTGCACGTTTTCCTGCAGGTCGACTGGTGAAAGATCAGGTCGAAGACCACGGTATGCCGGTTGCCGCAGCCTGCCATGCGTGGACACACCCAGCGCCCTCACGTCCACGACGACCTCCGGGCGAACCCATGTCGTTCCTTGCGCATCCACCTTCGGCACCTTGTCGGCGAAAGGTGGTGCATCGACGCTCAGATCCTGCAGAGCCGTCAGGACGCGCTCCTGTTCCGTGCCGGCAAGACCGCTTCCGACACGTCCCCGATAGAGCAGTCCTTGGGGAGTCGGGGTGCCCACCAACACAGCGCCCAAGCGGTGGGCGCTATCGGCTTCCAGCCGCCATCCGCCGATCACCACCGACATTGACGCGCGGTGGGCGAACTTCAGCCAGTCACGACTGCGTCGTCCTGGACTGTATGTGGACGAGAGTCGTTTGCTGACAACACCTTCCAGCCCCTGCGCCAGGGTTGCGGCATAGAGCGCGTCACCGTCGTCGTAGGTGGGAGGCACCTGGGTGTTGGGGCCGCCGAGACCGATGCGCTCCAGGGCTTGTCGCCGCGCGGCCAGTGGGCGGGAGGTGAGGTCCACGCCATGCAGGCGCAGGAGGTCGAACACCATGAAGGTGACGGGTCGCGTGGCGGACAGCTTGCCGGCCTTCCTGGCGTCGCTGATGTGCATGCGTTCAGCAAGCGAGGAGAACGAGGGGAGCCCACTGTCGAGCGACACCACTTCACCATCGAGCAGCATGTCATCGGGCATCCCCGGGCCGGCAAGGATGCTCAGCTCAGGGAAGCTCGTGGTGACGTCGTTCTCGTTGCGGGACAGCAGTCTTAGCCGACCTGCGGTGACATCGGCCAAGACGCGCATGCCGTCCCACTTGACCTCGTGCGTCCAGTCCGGGCCGTGGGGGATCGCGGCTCCCTGGCTAGCCAACATGGGGCGCATGGATCCATCCTGACGTACGGGAGGATTGCCGGTCCGGTGCACGATGACAATCCCGAAAGACTCAGGGAGAGTGACCTGATGAAAGGACGAGTGAGCTGATCGTGCGTGCCATATGGAAGGGCGCCGTGTCCTTCGGCCTGGTCAATGTGCCGGTGCGGCTCTATTCGGCCACGGAGAACCATGACGTGCAGTTCCGCCAGGTGCACCGCGAGGACGGCGGTCGGATCAGGTACCAGCGGATCTGCAGCATCGACGGCGAACAGGTGTCGTTTGACGACATTGCCAAGGGTTATGAGACCGAGGACGGTCGGATGGTCGTACTCACCGACGAAGACCTCGCGGACCTGCCGACCCGCAGCAGCCGGGAGATAGCGGTCGACAAGTTCGTACCCGCCGACCAGATAGACCCGATGCTGCTCGACAAGTCGTACTACCTCGAACCTGACAAGACGGGGACCAAGGCCTATGTCTTGTTGCGCGACGCGCTCAAGGCCGCCGACAGGATGGCCATCGTGACCGTCTCCATCCGGACCCGGATGACAGTTGCGGTGCTGCGCGTTCGCAACGACGTCATCGTCATGCAGACCATGTTGTGGCCGGACGAGATCCGATCTCCCGAGTTCGCCACCCTCGGTGAGGAGACAGAGGCCAAACCGTCCGAGCTGGCGATGGCCAACATGTTGGTCGAGTCGTTGGCAGGGGACTACGTCCCTGACGACTACGAGGACGACTACAAGCAGGCTGTCGACGCGTTGGTCAATGCCAAGCTCGAAGGCGGAGAGGCGCGTGAATCCCCTGCCGCGCAGGACAGCTCCGGCGAGGTGCTGGATCTTCTGGCTGCGCTTCAGCGCAGTGTTGAGCGGGCCAAGGCCGCGCGTGGCGAGGCTGCGTTAGGCGAGGCTGCGCCAGGCGAGGCTTCGCGCAGCGAGGCCGGCTAGCCGATGCCCGAAGGTCACACGACGCACGCACTGGCCGAACGGCTCGATCGCGCCTTCTCAGGGACGGTGGTTTCCGTCTCCAGCCCACAGGGCAGGTTCGAGGAGGGTGCCGCCGTGTTGGACGCGCTGGCGTTGGTCGGCGCATCGGCCTGGGGCAAGCACCTGTTCGTCCAGTTCGAGGGCGAGCGATGGCTCAACGTCCACCTCGGGCTGATCGGCAAGTTCTCCGTCAAGCGTCACCTCGTCGACCCGGGTCACGGGGCGGGTCCAGACACGCATCCGCAGTCACCAGGTATGCCGCACGGTCACGTCCCGGTCGAGGGGCAGGTCCGGCTCAGGCTGTTGAACGACACGTGGGTGGGGGACCTGCGAGGGCCGACCGTCTGCGCGCTCGTCACGCCGGAGAAGGTCGACGAGATCCAGGCTCGACTCGGTCCGGACCCCCTGCGGCCAGACGCCGACCCGGGTTTTGCGTTACGTCGGATCATGCGCAGTGCGAAGCCGATTGCCGAGCTGCTGATGGACCAAGCCGTGCTGGCCGGGGTGGGCAACGTCTATCGGTGCGAGGTGCTGTTCCGGCATCGGGTCGACCCGTTCCGCCCGGGTCGGGAGATCCGGCCGGCCACCTGGCAGGCCATCTGGGACGACCTGACCAGGCTGATGCCGCTCGGAGTCGCGTTCGGCCAGATCCTCACCATGGACGATCAGGTAGCCGATGCCCTGGCCGAGGTCGCGGACGGTTCGGCGGCCGCGCATACCGAAGCGGTCACCGGGGCACGCCTCGGTGACCGCTTCGAGCGACGCTTCTACCTCTACAAGCGGACCGGCGAGCCGTGCCGCACGTGCGGGTCCACAGTTCGCACCCAGCTGATGGCGGGGCGGAACCTGTTCTGGTGTGGCCGCTGTCAGCGCCGGCGCTGACCAAGGGACCGGCCAGCGCCGGCGCTGACCCCGATCTCAGCCGGAGAAGTCCCCGACCTCAAGGCTGATCGGCGTCGCCGCGAGAGCCTGGCTCACCGGGCAGGCGCCCTTGGCGGTCTCGGCGAACTCGGCGAACTGCGCCGCGGTGATGTCCGGCACGGAACCGTTGACCCGGAGGACGATCCCGGTGATGCCCTTTCCCGGCTGGAAGGTGACGTCAGCCCAGGTGTCGATCGAGGTCGGCGGCGTGCCGGCCTTGGCGAGGATGTTCGAGAGGGACATCGAGTAGCACGTCGCGTGGGCTGCCCCGAGGAGCTCCTCCGGGCTGGTCTTGCCGTTCGGCTGTTCGGTTCGGGCGGGCCAGCTCACATCAAACGTCCCGACCCCAGAGGACTCGAGGGTGACCTGGCCGGCGCCCTCGATCAGGGAGCCCTCCCAGTGAGCGCGTGCGGTTCGAGTTGCGGCCATGTTGGTCTCCTCGGTGGTGGTTGACGATGGGCGGCGGGTCCAGTGCTGTCCCGACGGCTGTTGACTATGCCACTCGTGGCCGAACGCCACCAGAAGCGGCAAGTCCGGTACGCCGAGGGCGAACATGAGCCAAGGTGGCTCATGTCGCGGAACACGACGGCATACCGCGTCGTTGTTCCGATCACGTATCAGTGGGGACGCAGCTTAGGCGCCCGTGGGTGAGCACAAGTAGCATCGAGGCATATCGATAGCGAGGAGTAAGAGCGATGTTTGAACGGTTTACCGACCGGGCCCGCCGGGTAGTCGTGCTTGCGCAGGAAGAAGCGCGCATGCTCAACCACAACTACATCGGGACCGAGCACATTCTGCTCGGCCTGATCCACGAGGGCGAAGGCGTCGCCGCCAAGGCACTTGAGAGCCTCGGTATCTCCCTCGATGCCGTGCGCGAGCAGGTCCAGGAGATCATTGGCCAGGGCCAGCAGGCCCCCTCCGGTCACATCCCCTTCACCCCGCGCGCCAAGAAGGTCCTCGAGCTGAGCCTGCGCGAGGCGCTTCAGCTCGGCCACAACTACATCGGCACCGAGCACATCCTGCTCGGCCTGATCCGTGAAGGCGAAGGTGTCGCCGCCCAGGTGCTGGTCAAGCTCGGCGCCGACCTCAACCGGGTCCGTCAGCAGGTCATCCAGCTGCTCAGCGGATACCAGGGCAAGGAGCCGCAGGGCGCCGGCGTCGGTCCGGCCGAAGGCACCCCTGCCGGATCGCTGGTCCTCGACCAGTTCGGACGCAACCTCACCCAGGATGCCCGCGAGGGCAAGCTCGACCCGGTCATCGGTCGCGGCAAAGAGATCGAACGGGTCATGCAGGTGCTGTCCCGAAGAACCAAGAACAACCCGATCCTGATCGGCGAGCCCGGCGTCGGCAAGACCGCCGTCGTCGAGGGCCTCGCCCAGGACATCGTCAAGGGCGAGGTGCCCGAGACGCTCAAGGACAAGCAGATCTACACACTGGATCTTGGTGCCCTTGTTGCCGGTTCGCGTTATCGCGGTGACTTCGAGGAACGGCTCAAGAAGGTCCTCAAAGAGATCCGGACCCGCGGCGACATCGTCTTGTTCATCGACGAGATCCACACCCTCGTCGGCGCTGGGGCGGCCGAGGGCGCGATCGACGCTGCGTCCATCCTCAAACCCATGCTGGCCCGTGGCGAGCTCCAGACGATCGGTGCGACCACGCTTGACGAGTACCGCAAGCACATCGAGAAGGACCCGGCCCTCGAGCGGCGATTCCAGCCGATCCAGGTTGCCGAGCCCACGCTGTCCCACACCATCGAGATCCTCAAGGGCCTTCGTGACCGCTACGAAGCGCACCACCGGGTCTCGATCACCGATGCCGCCCTCGTCGCGGCCGCCAACCTGGCCGACCGGTACATCAACGACCGGTTCCTTCCGGACAAGGCGATCGACCTCATCGACGAGGCTGGCGCGCGACTGCGCATCCGCCGCATGACGGCACCGCCGGACCTTCGCGAGTTCGACGAGCGCATCGCTCACGTCCGTCGTGAGAAGGAGTCCGCGATCGACGCGCAGGACTTCGAGAAGGCCGCCTCCCTGCGCGACAACGAGAAGACGCTGCTGGGCCAGAAGGCCGAGCGCGAGAAGCAGTGGAAGTCCGGCGACATGGACGTCGTGGCCGAGGTCGACGAAGAGCTCATCGCCGAGGTTCTGGCGGCTTCCACAGGCATCCCCGTGTTCAAGCTGACCGAGGAGGAGTCCTCGCGCCTGCTCAACATGGAGGACGAGCTGCACAAACGCATCGTCGGCATGGACGAGGCGATCAAGGCGATGTCCCAAGCGATCCGACGCACTCGCGCCGGTCTGAAGGATCCGCGTCGCCCGGGTGGGTCGTTCATCTTCGCTGGTCCCACCGGCGTCGGAAAGACCGAGCTGGCCAAGGCGTTGGCCGAGTTCCTGTTCGGCGACGAGGACGCGCTGATCCAGCTCGACATGAGCGAGTACAGCGAGAAGCACACGGTCTCAAGGCTGTTCGGCTCGCCTCCCGGCTACGTCGGCTACGAAGAGGGCGGCCAGCTGACCGAGAAGGTCCGCCGCAAGCCCTTCTCGGTCGTGCTCTTCGACGAGGTCGAGAAGGCCCACGCAGACATCTTCAACGCGCTGTTGCAGATTCTTGAGGACGGACGGCTGACCGACTCCCAGGGCCGGGTCGTCGACTTCAAGAACACCGTGATCATCATGACCACGAACCTCGGCACGCGTGACATCGCCAAAGGACAGTCGCTCGGGTTCGCCACCGGTGGCGACACCAAGACCGGTTACGAGCGGATGAAGAACAAGGTCATCGACGAGCTCAAGCGCCATTTCCGGCCTGAGTTCCTCAACCGTGTCGACGACATGATCGTGTTCCCACAGCTGACCGAGCCGGAGATCGTCCAGATCGTCGATCTGATGGTCGCCAAGCTCGACATCCGGCTCAAGGACAAGGACATGGGCATGGAGCTGACGCCGGCGGCGAAGGCGCTTCTGGCCAAGAAGGGCTACGACCCGGTGCTGGGCGCGCGCCCGCTGCGCCGCACGATCCAGCGCGAGATCGAGGACATGCTGTCCGAGAAGATCCTGTATGGAGAGCTCCGGGCCGGAGAGATCGTCGTGGTCGACACGGAAGGCACCGGAAAGGACGAGGCGTTCACGTTCTCTGGCGCTGCCCACGCCGAGCTGGATGCTCTGCCGCTGAGCGATGTCCAGGACGGCGATGTTCCGAAGGCCGACATTCAGGACAGCGACATGCCAGGCAGCGTCATCCCGGACGATTCCAAGCACGCCGATGTCCAGAAGAACGGCATCCAGGACACGGACCTACCAGACACGGTCACGACTCCGGACGCTCCCGACGCGAAGTGACGGCCGCCGGCTCACCAGCCGGCGGCTGAACCGGGTGCACGGCGACGGTGCCGCCAGGACGTACGGTGGTCGCATGGTTCATGTCTTCCTGCCTTTGTCGCGCCCTGCCCTTTTTGCCGGGGTATCAGCACTTCTAGCCGGCGCCCTGGCGCTGAGCGGATGTACGTCGACCCCCAAGAAGGTGGTCGTTCCGCCGACCACGACGATGGTTGCGCCGACCACGGAGGCGGTGGTGACCCCACCGCCCTTCACCGCCACGGGGATCCCGGCTGAGCTGGCGGCGGTCATCAAGCCGCTGTACTTCGGGGGCGGCGTCCGGTCGACGCCCTCTGCTGCCAAGGGCCTGCTCAAGCGCAAGCCGGTCAAGGCGACGGCGCCTGTCGTGGTCAAAGGTGCCGTCTCTTTGTGGAAGGGCGTGCCGATCGCCGTGGTCACCAGGGGCAGGGACGTGACTCTCGCGGTGAAGGCGCCCAAGTGGAAGGTCGTCGGTGGCTGGTGGCCCTCGGTCGGCGTGCCCGCTCCATCGCTGGGTGGCACCCCCCGTCGGATTCTGCTGGCTGGTTCGGATGCCCGCCCCGGTCAGGCGATCGCCGGTGCTCGTGCCGACAGCCTCCATATCGTCGGCCTCGACGGCCACGGTGGTGGTGGGATCGTGGGGATAGCGCGGGACGCATACGTGCCGTTGGCCACCGGCGGCAGCGGCAAGATCAACTCCGCGCTGATGTTCGGCGGACCGAAGGCGCTTCAGCGGACCGTGGTCTCGGCGACAGGCGTACCCGTCGAGGGCTACATGATCACGGGTTTCTTGGGGTTCAAAGAGCTCATCAACGGCATCGGCGGGCTGCGTCTCAAGGCCCCGGTCGCGGTCAGGGACGCGGGATCGAGTGCGAACGTCAAGGTCGGCGTCAACCAGCTCAGCGGAGTCCAGGCTCTGTCATACGCTCGGGCACGTCACGGAGTCGCAGACGGCGACTTCGGCCGGTCGGCAAACCAGGGGTTGTTGATGAAGGCCCTGGCTGACTTCGCCAGGCTGGCGGGCCCTTCAAAGCTGCCCAGCCTTCTGCACATGGCGGATCCCAAGATCGCCACCAACTTGAGCGCCGAGCAGGTGCTGACGTTTGCGGCCGGCGCCTACGTCGTGCGATCGAACAGGGTCCACAACCGGGTCGCAGCGGGCAGCTTCGGATGGACATCGGATCGTCAGTCGATCGTCCTGTTCGACGCCAAGGCCAGGCGGATGTTTGCCGACATCAGGGACGGCAACCTGTCGTGATCGACGCACGATGACTCTGGGCCCCAAGATCGAGGTTCGCCGCGCTCGTGTCGGTGACGTGCGTTCCATCCGTGAGCTGGTTCTCCCGCTTGCGGGCAACACCCTCACGCCCAAGGACGCCGTTGCGTATTACGAGGCGCTGCAACAGTTTCTGGTGGCTGAGGACCCAGATGTGCCAGGGCGGATCATTGGCTGCGGTGCACTGCACGTGATGTGGGAAGACCTCGCGGAGGTACGCACTCTCGCAGTCCACCCGGACTTTGCCCGGCGCGGCCTGGGCGGACTGCTCCTCGAGGCCCTGCTGGACGATGCACGGGCGCTGGGTCTGCGCCGTATCTTCTGCCTCACCTTCGAGGTGGACTTCTTCACGCGCCATGGCTTCTCGATCATCGAGGGGCAAGCAGTAGCGCCCGAGGTCTATTCAGAGCTGCTTCGTTCCTATGACGAAGGCGTTGCAGAGTTCCTCGACCTTGAGCGCGTCAAGCCCAACACGTTGGGCAACACGCGAATGCTGCGCACGCTCTGATCCCTCAGGTCAGGCCCGTCCCTCAGGTCAGGCCAGCGAGGGCCGGGCCCGCGTGCCTTCGCGCTGATGGCGCATGACTCGGCTGCGGATCGCCATCAGGAACGTCCCGACGAGCAGCCCGGCGATGATCCCGAAACCGAGCTGGGGGATGAGTGGCAGGGCGATGCCCAGCCCGCCACCCATGACCCAGGCGATCTGCAGCAGGGTCTCGGCCCAAGCGAACACGCTGGTACGCACCGTCTCACCGATGTCGCTCTGCACCAGCGCATCGAGGCTCAGCGTGGCGAGCTGACCTGAGAGCCCGGCCACGAGGCCGAGGACCACAAGGGTCCACGCGGAGTAGAACACCGCCGCGGATACCGCGGCCACCGTTGCCACAAGCAGTGTCGCGGCGGCGATCGTCTCGGGCGCCCGGCGGTTTAACCGGGTCCCGACCACGCTGCCCAGGGTGTTGCCCAGGGCGGCCGCTGTAACGACCAGCCCGAGCACCAGGGTGCCGGACAGTCCCTTGATCGGGTGATCGCGCATGAGGAAGGCAAGGAACAACGCCAGGAAGCCGGCGAGCAGACGGGTTCCCGCGGTGCACCACCAAGCGAAGAGGACCCGCCAGGGGAGGGCATCGACTCTGTGCCGGAAACGTCGCATCGGTCCCTCCCGCGGTCGTGCCCGCAGACCTGCCCACAGCCCTCCCCACAGGCTCGACGCACGCGCCTCATCAGTCTGTCCGACGTCTTCCTCACCCAGAGAGGAATCGACGCGAGCGGGCAGCATGATGGCAAGAACGGTGCCGACAACGTAGATCGCGAACGCTGCCCGCAGCGACCAGTCCGGGCCTATCCTGATTGCTGCTCCGGCGATGGCACCGCCGAGCACCATGCCTGCGACCCCGGCCAGCGACTGGCGCGAGTTGGCAGCGACCAGGCTGACGCCGTGGGGGAGCAGCCGAGGCACCGCGGTCGCACGAGTGACGTTGTAGGCCCGGGAGGCCACCAGGCATCCGAGCGCCGCAGGGAACAACCACAGCGACTTGGTGGCAACTGCATCCGCCAGCACCCAGCAGAGGAAGGCTCGCGTGGCCAACGTGGTCCCGATCGCCCAGCGCCGGCCGTGCCGGTACCGGTCGAGCAGCGGTCCGATCAACGGGGCCAGCACCGTGAACGGCGCCATCGTGACCAGCAGGAACAGGGCGACCTGACCCCGGGCCTCACCGGTGGGGATGCTGAAGATCGTGCCCACCAGCGAGATCGTCAAGGCGGTATCGCCGGCGGTGTGGACCGCGTTCAGCTCGACCAGCCGTGCCAGCCCGGTCTCGCCGGCCCCGCCGGAGTGCGTGAAGATCCTGAATCGTCGGGCGCTGGCCCGACCTCCATGCGCGACCAGGCGAGCACTCGCGCGACCGGAACGAGCCGCGATACGGGTTCCTGCCACGGTGCCCCGGCGGACACCCTGTGCGCCTCGCGCAGCGCCAGTGCGCACTGATCGGACCCTCGCGGCGCGTCGAGCACGCCGGAGGGCCGCGGCCTCCGCTGTGGGGTCGACACGGTCGCCCTCGGCCCCCGGGCTCTCGTCCACGCTCCTATCTTGCCTCGTCCGGGTGACGGCTGCCCGAGCTTCGCCCGGGCAGCCGGAACCTCCTGCGAGCCAGAGGTTCCACGAGCCCATCCGCAACCAGGCTGTCGAGACAACGGTCGCGCTGGGTGTCGTCGGTGAGCCATGCTGCGCCCACCGCCTTGGCCGTGACCGGCCCCCTGTTCTCCCTCAGCACCGCAAGGATCGCGCCGCGGCACTGCCGATCCGTGCCGTGCCAGGACTGGCCGCGCCGTGCCGGACCCTCGTAGGCCGGTTGTCCTGCGCGCTGCCATGCGCACAGGTCCTGGACCGGGCAGTCCGGGCACCTGGGCGTGCGCGCAGAGCACACGAGGGCGCCCAGCTCCATCACCCCGACGTTCCATCTGCGCGCGGTGTGCGCGTCCGAAGGCAGCACGCTCGTGGCCAGGTCGATCTCCGCCCGGGTCAGCGACGGCGCGGCCTGAGCGCTGCCGGTCACCACACGAGCCAGGACGCGTCGGACATTGGTGTCCACAACGGTCTCCCGTAGCCCGAAGGCAAAGACGGCCACTGCGGCGGCGGTGTAGGCGCCCACACCAGGGAGTGCGAGCAGCTCCTCATGGGTGCGTGGCACCTCGCCGCCGTGACGTTCGACCATGGCCGATGCCGCGCTGTGAAGCCTCACGGCCCGGCGTGGGTAGCCCAGGCGCCCCCACGCATGGACCGCATCGCCGGGCGCGGAGGCGGCCAGAGCGGCGGGTGAGGGCCACGCGTGCATCCACTGCCGCCACACCGGCTCGACCCGGGCGACCGGCGTCTGCTGCAGCATGACCTCGGAGACCAGGATCCCCCAGTGCGATGTGCCAGGCTCGCGCCACGGGAGGACCCTGGCCTCGCGGGAATACCAGTCCAGAATCCGTTGGTGCAGAAGGGAGCTGGGCACCGCTCAGACGTATCGCTCGAGAATGCTCGACTCGGCCAGTCGGGACAGGCCCTCGCGAACCGCCCGGGCACGACCCTCACCGACGCCCTCGACGGCCATCAGGTCCTCAAGGTTGGCGGAGAGGAGCTTCTGAAGATTCTCGAAGTGGTCGACGAGCCGCTCGACGATCGCTCCCGGCAGGCGGGGCACCTTGGTCAGGAGCCGGTAGCCGCGGGGGCTGACTGCTGCATCGAGGGCATCGCCGCCGACAGCGAATCCGACGGCCTTGGCACCCGCGGCCAGGTCGAGCAGCTCGATGGACGTGAGCTCCATCAGGTCGGCCAGAACCTGCTCGACGGTGCCGGTGTTGTGGGCGGCTTCGAGGTAGTCGCGGATCACCAGCTCGCGGTCATTGCCCAGACCACCGGTCAGCTCCTCGAGCTGAAGGGTCAACAGCCGGCCGTCGGTGCCGAGCTCGATGACATAGCTGTCGATCTCTTCGCTGATCCGTCGGACCATCTCGAGGCGCCGGAGCACCGAGGCGACGTCGCGAACGGTGACCAGATCCTCGATCTCGAGGGCCGACAACGTGCCGGTGACCTCGTCGAGTCGCGACTTGTAGCGCTCGAGAGTCTGCAGGGCCTGGTTGGCGCGGGAAAGTATCGCGCTCGATTCCTCGAGGACGTGGCGTCGGTTGTCGACATACAGGGCGACGATCTGCATGGACTGGCTCACCGAGACCACCGGGAAGCCGGTCTGTTTGGCGACCCGCTCTGCGGTGCGGTGCCGGGTGCCGGACTCGTTGGTCTCGATCGAGGGATCCGGCAGCAGCTGCGTGGCAGCGCGCAAGATGCGTGAGCCATCGCGTTCGAGCACGATGGCGCCGTCCATCTTGGCCAGCTCGCGCAGTCGCGTGCTGGAGAACTCGATGTCGAGAGGGAAGCCTCCGGTCGACATGGCCTCGACCACCTTGTCGTTGCCGAGCACGATGAGGGCCCCGGTGCGCCCACGCAGGATGCGCTCCAGCCCGTCCCGCAGCTCGGTCCCCGGTGCCACCGCCGCCAAGGTGGCGCGGAGCAACTCGTCGTCGCTTCGTTCCACGGTGATCGGTATCCCCTCGGGCGGCAGATGGTCGGATCCGGTATGTATGGATCCCTTCGGGTCGGGCAGGCGGCGTCACCGATATGCCCGGCTGGCGGGAAGTCTAGTGGCCAGAAGGCCTCAGGGGAGGGTTGTAACCCACCCGTGATCTGCTCAGGATACGGGCTGGGTCATCAGGTTGACCGCCCGACGGATGTCGGAGACCTCGATGACCCTCATCCCCTCGGGCATGGGGCCGTTGCCGAGCGAGCCGGCGGGCACGACGGCCTTGCGGAACCCCAGTCGTGCGGCTTCAGCGAGCCGGCGGGGGATGCCGGTCACGGCCCGGATCTCACCGGCAAGGCCGACCTCGCCCATGGCCACCGTGCCGTGTGGGAGAGCCCGCTCGGACACCGAGCTGGCCATGGCCAGCGCGATCGCCAGGTCTGAGGACGGCTCGGACACCTTGACGCCGCCGACCGTCGAGACGTAACAGTCTGCCTGGCGGACCGGGACGCCAGCACGTTTGTCGAGGACGGCGAGGATCATCGCGACCCGGGAGCCGTCCAGCCCGCTCGTCGTGCGTCGGGGCGAGGGCGCTGTCGTGGGCGAGAGCAGCGCCTGCACCTCCGTGACCAACGGCCGTCGGCCTTCGAGCGTGACGGTGACGCAGGTGCCGGGAACGATCAGGTCGCGACTCGACAGGAACAGGCCGCTGGGGTCGGGGAGGCCGACGATGCCCACGTCGGACAGGTCGAAGCACCCCACCTCGTCGGTTGGTCCGTAGCGGTTCTTGACCGCGCGGACGAGCCGCAACCGGGAGTGCCGATCGCCCTCGAACTGGATCACCACGTCAACCAGGTGTTCGAGCACTCGCGGGCCCGCGATGGAGCCGTCCTTGGTGACATGGCCGACCAGCAAGATCGAGATCCCCTGTGCCTTGGCCAGCTGGATCAGACAGGCCGCGACCTCGCGGACCTGTGAGACGTTGCCGGCCGATCCCTCGACCTCTCCGCTCGCGATGGTCTGGACGGAGTCGATGATGACGAGGTCAGGCTCGATCTGGGCGATCTGGCCGAGCACACTGGCGAGGTCGGTCTCAGCAGCGAGGAAGAGGTTCTTGGCCATGGCCTCGATCCGCTCGGCCCGCATCCGGACCTGCGCGGCCGACTCCTCGCCGCTGATGTAGAGGACGGTCTGATCTGCACGCGCGGCTCTGGCGGCGACGTCGAGAAGCAGGGTCGACTTGCCGATGCCGGGCTCGCCGGCGACCAGGACCACGGCACCCCGGACCAAGCCACCCCCGAGCACCCGGTCGAACTCGCTGACGCCGGTCGTGCGCGCCTCAGCCCGGCGCGCGTCAACCTCACCGATCCGGATGGCGGGGCGGTCGGTGACCACCGCGGCGGTCGTCCTGACCTTGACCGCACCGATCTCGCTGATCGTGCCCCAGGCCTGGCACTCACCACATCGACCGACCCACTTGATGGCCGACCAACCGCATTCGGAGCAGCGGTAGCCGGCTGGTCGGGTCGTTGCCTTGGTTGCCATGGACGCGACCCTACGAGACCCGTCCGACAGAGGTTGTCAGACCGTGCGCCAGAACAGGTTGACGGCGTAGTCCACGCCCGAACCCTCGTGCTCGGCCAGGATCTCGTCGGCGAGGGCCTCGGTGAACTCGATCCGCACGACTGACTCGAAGTCCGCGCGTGACCCAAAGGACCATCGGATGTCGAGGCTCTCGCGCGACCAGCCCTGGCGCGCCCAGAAACGTTCGATCGCAACTGGGTCGTACGCCGGCAAAGCCCTTCGGAACCACCCGCCGAACGTGGATCGTGAGGCGTCGTTGTCGATCACGAACGCCGTCCCGCCGGGTCGCAGCACCCGCGTCACCTCGGCCAGTCCGGGCTCGCATCCCGGTCCGAAGAAGTAGGCCCACCGGGCATGGACCATCGCGACGCTGTCGTCGGCCAAGGGCAGCCGTTGGGCTGCGCCCTCGAGCACCGACGCGTTGGTCAATGACAGCTGTGAGATGCGTCGTCGCGCAAGGACGGCCAGCGGTTCGCGCGGTTCGACGCCCACCACTGCCGACGCGGTCCGGGCGAAGCGAGGCAGGTGGAAGCCGCTGCCACAGCCCAGGTCCAGAACACGTTGCCCCGACCAGTCATGTATGCCGGACATGGTCGCCTCGATCAGGCCGTCAGG
>Ga0209798_10000707_pt1 | contig 20342 bp, 19 predicted proteins | sample DOMMetBare3Fresh_FD_187475 | JGI IMG/M metagenome (GOLD analysis project Ga0209798, IMG submission 187475) | Wetland sediment microbial communities from St. Louis River estuary, USA, under dissolved organic matter induced mercury methylation -... | ecosystem: Environmental > Aquatic >...
GGCGCCGTGGCAAACGGCCCCGGCGCATCGTCGAAGATGCCCAGCAACTCGATCGTCTCGGGTCGTCCGGCGCGCATCACCTGCACCAGCCGGTCGGCCACCGGCCCGGCGCCGACGACGGCGATGACCTCGCGCAGCAGCCCCCGGCGCTGCAGGCGCTGCACCGAGCGTGCCAACGCGATGCGCGTGAGCGTGGTCAGCACCAGCGCCGCACCGAACAACCACAGCAAGGCCGCAGGCGCCGTCCACGGCGCTGCCTGCACCAATGCACCCAATGCCAGCACCACCGCGGCCCACAGCGCCAGGCGCGGCGCATGCGCGCGCACCAGCCTCGCCAACGGCGCGCGACCGGCGCGCGCCGCGAAGTCCTTGTCGTGCAACAGGACCGGTGCGAGCATCACGGCCAGCCACGCCACGATGACGGGGAGCGTGATGTGGCGCCACCGCTCGACCCGCACCGGGTGCGACTCGCTGATCGCCAGCCCGGCCAGGGTGGACAGCGCGCGGGTGACCGCCTGCCGGCTCCCTTCGACCAGCTCACCGTCCTGCTCCGGCGGGACCGAGGGGGGCACGCCCTCGGCCGCCTCGTCGACCGCCGACGCCCGCTCCTCCAGGCCGGACTTGACCCACAACAACCCGGCCAGGACGAACGCCAGCGGCAACGGCCACCAACTCCCGGCCAGCACCATCATCGCCAGCGACCCCAACAGGACTCCGCCATAGATCGGGTGACGGGCCAGCCGGAAAGGACCTCGCTCGATCAACCCCGGCCCTGGGCGGGGATCGGGGAGGGCCGACAGGCGGGAGCCCAGCGCCAGGGCGGCCGACACGACCAGTCCACTCCCCACCAGCGCCGACAACCCGCCCACCACAGTTCGCCACAGCGGAATCGGAGCCCTGATCGTGAGGAAAGATACGATCAGGATCGCTCCGATGAGCACCATCTGGCCCATGACCAGCGCCGGGGCGATCCATCCCAACCGAGGAACCGCCACCTCCCAGTCGCCCTCCCATCGGAACACCCCGCCGCCCGGGAGACGGCGGAGCGCTTCTTCGGCAGTGAGGTCCGTCCCCACCGGCGCCTGCGGCCAGATCTCGGTGAGTGGCTCGAGGACGAAGCGGCGCTCGGCGGCCCGCGGGTGTGGGATCTGGGTGGTGGCGGTGGTCACCGGATCACCGCGATGAGCGACGATGTCGAGGTCGAGGGTGCGGGCCGTCCACCGGCCGGTGCGGATCCTGTTCCTCGACGCCTCGATCGCCAACAGTCCTCGCATCAGGTCATCTGGATCGAGGTCGGTCTCCATCAGGACCGCCGCATTGAGGTAGGGGCCTTGCCCCGGCTCACCAACCGGCGCGGTTTCGTACACCGACGACACCGCGATGACCGTGCCCAGTTCCCGCAGTCCCTTCAAACCGACCCGCAGATGATCCAGTCGATCGCCGAGATTGGAACCGAGGGCGATCGCGACCCGGGTCATCGAGCCCGGTTCGGCCCAGGCAACAACGCCCGGGCCTTCGGCCCGAGCGGTCGGCCGAGGATCTCCTGGATCACCGCCGCCGCCAGGATCCTGTCCTCCACCAGCCCGGATGCGATCAGGTACCCGCCCAGCAGGCCGGCCAGGTCGTCGTCCACGATCTCGCGGTGGAGCAACACTCGAGCCTTCTCGTCGGCGAGGGCCTTGTCCATGACCTCGTACAGCCTGGCGGCATCCTGCTGGGTGATCTCCGGACCGAGCGGTACGGCCTGGGTTTCGAGACCGGCAGCCCGGTAGGCCTGCAGATTCTGATTGCCGGGCATGAGGGTGATGACGGTCGTGATCTTGGCCTCCCGCACCAGCCAGTTGATCTCTTCCTCCCGCCGAACCCGCCGGTGTTGGAACCCATATCCACCGATTCGCTCGGAGACGGCGAGGCGGTTTGCGATCACCCAGGTGAAGGCGCGAGGTTTGAGTCCAGCAATCATGGTTGTGCTCGAACGATAGCCCATGCCAGGTTGGCTGCTTCGAGCGATGAGTCGATGTCGTGGACGCGAAAGAGCCTCACTCCGGCGAGCACCGCCAGCGCCAGCATGGTGGCCGATGCACGATCGCGTTCAATCGGGTCGTCGACGCCGAGGAGTGACTTGAAGAGGCTCTTGCGTGACACACCCAGCAGGACCTGATGGTCTCCCCCGATCCGGTCGAGGGCGGCCAGCAGGGCCAGATTGTGGGCCAGTGTCTTGCCGAAGCCGATGCCGGGATCGACCACCACCGAGGCGGGGGCGACACCCGCCGCCACCGCCAGGGCCGCCTGGTGGGCCAGGTGGGCCGCCACCTCGTCGACCACGTCGCCATAGGCCGGTTCGACCTGCATGGTGCGAGGGGTGCCCTGCATGTGCATGATGACCACCCCGGCTCGTGCGGCAGCGACCTCGGTGCGCATGCCCGGATCGGCCAGACCGGTGACGTCGTTGACGATCTCGGCCCCGGCCTCGAGCGCCGCCCTGGCCACCTCGACCTTGGCGGTGTCGACCGACACGATCACCCCTTCGGCGGCGAGGGCGGCCACCACCGGCAACACCCGATCGAGTTCCTCGCCCGCTCCCACCGGGTCGGCCCCGGGTCGGGTGGATTCACCTCCAACGTCGACCAGATCCGCCCCCTGCTCCACCAGGCGCAGACCGTGGGCGATCGCCGCCCGGGGGTCGGTGAAACGTCCACCGTCGGAGAACGAATCCGGGGTGACGTTGACGATGCCCATCAGACGCGGACGGTCGAGAGACAGAGTCCGTGTCTTCAGCTGCCAGACCACCCCGGGATTCCCGGCCGGCTCCCGATCAGTGATGGGACGGCTCTCCCTGCTGGGCGGCGGCGTTGCCTCCATTGGGGGAGATGAAACCGGGCGGGATCTGGATGCGAAGCGAGCCGCTGTTGACGTGTTCCCACTTGGGCACGTCATTGAGCACCTCCGCCACCTCGGCTCGATCGAGAGTTTCCCGCTCGAGCAACGCCGAAGCCAGCCGCTCGAGAGCGTCGGAGTGGGTCGTGAGGATCTGCCTTGCCTCGTCATGAGCGGCGGTGATCAGGGCCCTGACCTCCTCATCGATGCGGGAGGCAACCTCGTCGGAGTAGTCGGCCTGGCGGTTGTAGTCGCGGCCGAGGAACACCTCTCCCGACGTCTGACCGTATTTCATCGGCCCCAACCGGTCGCTCATCCCGTATTCCATGACCATGCGACGGGCGGTCCGAGTGGCCTTCTCGATGTCATTCGAGGCTCCGGTGGAGGGATCGGAGAAGACGAGTTCCTCGGCGGTCCTGCCGCCAAGGGCGTAGGCCAGTTCGTCGACCATTTCGCTGCGGCGTTTGTAATAGCGATCCTCGGTGGGCAGGGCCAGGGTGTAGCCGCCCGCCCGGCCCCGGGGAATGATGGTCACCTTGTGGATCGGGTCGACATTGGGGAGGGCAAACCCGACGAGGGCATGACCGGCCTCGTGGAACGCGGTGATCTTGCGCTCCTCCTCGGTGATGATCCGCGACTTGCGCTCCGGGCCGGCGATAACACGATCGATCGCCTCGTTGAGCTCGTCCATCCCGATCGAGGGCCTGCCCCTCCGCACAGTCAGCAGCGCCGCCTCGTTGATCAGGTTGGCCAGATCGGCGCCGGTGAACCCGGGGGTCCCCCGTGCCAGCGAGTCGAGATCGATCTCGGGCCCGAGCGGCTTGCCCTTGGAATGAACATCGAGGATGGCACGGCGGCCTCTGATGTCCGGGCCGTCGATGATGATCTGGCGATCGAAGCGCCCGGGACGAAGCAGGGCCGGATCGAGGATGTCTGGCCGGTTGGTGGCGGCCATGACGATCACACCGACATTCGACTCGAATCCGTCGAGTTCGACCAGCAACTGGTTGAGGGTCTGCTCTCGCTCGTCATGGCCTCCCCCCAGACCCGCTCCCCGGTGCCGTCCCACCGCATCGATCTCGTCGATGAACACGATGGCCGGGGCGGAGGTCTTGGCCTGCTCGAAGAGATCGCGGACCCGCGAAGCGCCCACACCGACGAACATCTCGACGAAGTCGGATCCCGAAATCGAGAGGAAGGGCACGCCCGCTTCGCCGGCCACCGCCCTCGCCAGCAGGGTCTTGCCGGTTCCGGGAGGACCAAACAAAAGGATTCCCTTGGGGATACGGGCGCCCATTGCCCGGTACTTGTCGGGTTGCTTGAGGAAGTCCCTGATCTCCTCCAACTCTTCGATCGCCTCGTCCACGCCGGCGACGTCCTTGAAGGTGACCTTGGGCTGGTCCTTGGTGATCGTCTTGGCCTTGGCCCGCCCGAACTGCATCACCCGGTTTCCCGACCCCTGCATCTGGGTGAAGAAGAACACCATCAAGCCGATCAGGATCAACCACGGCAGCAGTTGCCACAGGTAGTCGGCGAAACCCGGCGGCTGGTTGTCGACCTGATATTCGATACCGGCCTCGTCCAACCGGGCCTCGAGTTGCTCACCGAAGCGGTCGCCGATCTGCACGAAGAAATCGGCGCCTTCCTCCGGGGCGCTGGAGTCGACATAACGACCCTCCAGCCGTTCCGATCGATTCAGAATGATGACCGATTCGACCCTGCCTTCGTCGACCTGCTCGTAGAACTCGTTGATCTTGAGTTCGTCGGGGGCGGCGACCTGTCCCAGCCATTGGGAGGCGGCCACCACCAGCACACTGATGACGAGCCCATACACGAGCAATGTTCTGAGGGATCGATTCACAGGTTCCTCGAGACGATCGGGACAACGACGGCATTCCACCCGGCCGCCGGACCATCATCGTACGGGTCTTGCGGGCCTATGAAAACCCCGCAGGCGGGCGCTTGGGATCGGACCGTCAATCCAGCGAACCCTCGACCACCGCAACGTAGGGCAGGTTGCGATACTTTCCGGCGTAGTCCAGCCCGTATCCGATCACGAACTCGGGACCGATGTTGAAGGCGGCATAACGGACTTCTATCGGGACACGCTGGATCCCCTGCTTGACGAGCAGGGCGGCGATCTCGATGGAGGCCGGCTTTCTCACTCTGAGGCTCTTCATCAGATAGTTGAGGGTCAGCCCGGAGTCGATGATGTCCTCGACGATGAGGACGTGGCGATCGGCGATCTCCTGATCGAGGTCCTTGAGGATTCGCACCACGCCCGAGGTCTGGGTCGAGGCTCCGTAGGAGGAGACCGCCATGAAGTCGAACTCGACCGGGATGGTGATGTTCCTGGCGAGGTCGGCCATGACCATGAAGGCGCCCTTGAGCACCCCCACCACCAGGAGGTCCTTGCCCCGGTAGTCGGCACTGATCTGGGCTCCCATCTCGGCGAGTTTCGATTCGATCTCCTCGCTGGAGATCAGCGTGTTGAACGTTCCCAAAGACCTTCCTCGGTGGCGACGAGCGAAAGCTAGCCGGTTCCGCCGTCTCGGGCCGAACCCGACCGCGAGAGGATGAACCGCTCCTTCTCGACCCGGGCGGTCACCCCGCTCCCCAGTTGGGCGGAGGACCGATCCCGGGCGGCCACCGCCAGCGCCCGCCCCACCGGCTCCGACCCCGGCGGGTATTCGAACCCGAGAAGGTGCCACATCCGGCGAAGGAGGCGTTCCCCCAGAGCGGGTTCGAGACCGGTCAGCACCGTCATTGGCACCGTCACCCAGCCATCCCCCACGGTGAGCGAGGTTTCATCGATCAGGTCGTCGAGGAGCCGGCGTTCCTCCTGCAGTTGGAGGGCCGACAGCGCGATCGATACCGACGGATCGCGGCCGAAGGTGGCCTCCAGGGCCGGCAGCAGGACGCTGCGCACCCGATTGCGGAGGACTTCCTGCGACTCGTTGGAAGGATCGTCCATCCAGGGCATCCCCATCAAGGTGGCGAGTTCGCGTGTCTCCGAACGCCGGACCCGGAGCAACGGCCGCAGGTACCGCTGGCGTTGCTCGGCGATGCCCGTCAGCCCGTCCAGGCCGGCCCCCCGCGCCAGTCGCATCAGCACGGTCTCGGTCAGGTCATCCAGGGTGTGGCCGGTCGCCAGCTGTTCCTGAGGGGCGAGGTTGTCCTCGAAACACCGGTAGCGGGCAGTTCTGGCGCGGGCCTCGAAACCGGGACCCGGCTCGGGTTCGATCCGGAGGGACGTGAATCCGATGCCGAGGAACCCGGCGGCGGCGGCGGCGGTCTCCTCCAGCCGATCGGACGAGGCCAGGCCATGGTGGACATGGAGGGCCCTGACCGCCTCTCCGCCCCGCACCATCAACCCCGCCAGCGCGGCAGAGTCGGCCCCACCCGAGAGCGCCACCACCGACGGGCCCTCGGGAAGGCGCACCCGGTCGGCGATCTCGGCGAGCAAACGGTTCAGGCGACGCGTCGCAACCACTGCTCGGGCGCCCTGATCTCCGCCAGCGTGGGAAGTGCCCCAGCATCACTCCAGGCGAGCGAGATGGCTTGCCACCCGGCCTGCTTCTCGACCGCCAGCACGAACCGTTCGCCTTCCTCGTACTGGCGCATCTTCAGCTCGAGCCCGGTCAACTTGAAGAACAGCGCGGTGCGGGGGTCGGAGCGGCGGGCTTTGAGCAGGCTGGACATGCGGGGGCGGGACACCAGCATGCGGTCGCCGAGGCGGTCCATCACGACGTGCCCGTGGCCCTCCAGCAGGCTCATCAGGGCCTGGATCCGCTCGAGGGCAGCCCGCTGTGACGGACCGGCGAACAGCCCCAACAGACCACTCTCATCGATCACCGGCGTATGGGCGCGACGCGAGCTGACGATCTGATCGACGAGCCGGGACAGCCGCGCCTCGTCCGGGACTGCGGACTCGACCATCTCGGTCACCAGACCGGAGAAGTAGCCCCGCATCCACCCGACCCCCACGAATTGAGCGCGATGGGCAGATTCGTGCAGCGCCACCCAGGTCCGGAACTCCTTGGGATTGAGCTGATGGGCCCGCTCCATGTGCAGCAGGTTCCCCCCCACGAAGGCGATCGAATCACCCTGTTCCCCGGTCGGGACCACCAATTCGTATTGACCGAGCACCCGGCGGGCCAGGAACCCGAGGACCGCCCCCGTCTGGCCGGCCACGACCCGGTGGGCGAGATTCGCTCCGTCGACACCGGTCCGCTCGATTCGCTCGGCCAACCGGCGCTCGGCCGGTTCCAGCATCGAGGAGAAGGCGGACACGTTCCGCTCGACCCACTCTCTCCGAGACACCACTGCGACTTCGGGGAGCCCGGCGAGGGCGAGGCCGGTCTCCTCGGCCACCGCCTGGTTGGCGGTGGCCACCACCGCCGGGAGAGTCGCGGCCAGCTGTTCGATGTGGTACGAGCCGGCCAGCGGGTGGGCTCCGGCGACCAGTCCCCCGATCCGTTGGGCAAACGGCCAGGGGATAGAGGCCGTCACTCGACGACCTTGTACCGGTTCCTCACGACTTTGACGAAGTACTGGACGACGGTGACGAACACCGCCAGCACCGCCAGCACCAGGCTGGTCGGGATGAGGAACTTGGTCGTCCAGGGGGCCTCCTCCACGGCATCGACCACCGGCGGAACCGACACGGCCGGCATCAAGAAGGTGCCTTCGGTGACAGCGGTAGTGGCGGTGGTCTCCTCGGTCTCTTCCTGGGCGATCGCCACCCCCGGAAGGGCGAATACGGCGACGAGGAGGACGGACGAGATGAGGCGACGGTGATTGCTCATGGCTGGGTGCAGCCTACCGTCGGGTGGTGGGACCGGCCAACCACTTCAGACCGATGGGCCTTCGATCCCTCTGAGGGCCTGCCGGAAGCGCAGGAGCGCCGACTCCGGGACCTCCTCAGCCAATCGCTCGCGAACGACGATCTTGAGTCGCTGCTCGAAGCCGAAGGCGTCTCCGCAAGGCGGGCAGTCGATCAGATGCATCCGAATCCGCTCGATCTCGCCGTCATCGAGTTCGGCGTCGAGATAGGGGTACAGATTGGCCAGAGCCTCATCGCACAGTTCACCCATGGGATGCACTCATCTCGAAGCCTCGATTTCGTCTGGTCGGGGTCCGGCGGTGAGACCGCGCTCGCTTGCATAGTCCCACAACCGTTTCTGCAGCGCCTTTCTTCCCCGATGAAGACGCGACATCACCGTACCGATCGGCACATCGAGGATCTCGGCGATCTCTTTGTAGGAGAAGCCCTCGAGATCGGCGAGGAGAACCGGAACCCGGAACACCTCGGGCAGTTCTTCGACGGCCGACTTCACATCACCGGACACCAGACCATCGAGAACCACATCTTCGGTCGAACGGCCGGCGATGGCGCCGTCGGATCCGCCCAACCGGCGGTAGAGGAAGAGATCTTCCACGTCGCCCAGGTCGACCTCGTCCGGTCTCCGGCTGTCGCGCCGGTACTTGTTGATGAACGTATTGGTGAGGATCCTGAACAACCAGGCCCGCAGATTGGTGCCCTCCTCGAACCCGCCGAAGGCGCGGTAACCCTTGAGAAGTGTCTCCTGGACGAGATCCTCGGCGTCGGAGACGTTGCGGGTCATCCGCCGGGCGGCTCCAAACAGTTGGGGAACGAGCTCGAGCGCCTGGCGCTCGAAATCGGCTTGATCGGCCATGAGACGAGACACGCTAGCCGAGACACCCGGAACCAAAACATTTGGCTCCCTCCCGGCAACTATCATGCCCGTCCCCAGCCGGGGTAGCTCAGTCGGTAGAGCAACGCACTCGTAATGCGTAGGTCAGGGGTTCGATTCCCCTCTCCGGCTCGCTTGCGTCATGCGTCCTGCGCCTTGCGTCATGCGCAATGCGTCATGCGCAATGCGACTTGGGCGGTTCCAGGTCGTTCTTCGTTCATCGTTCATCGTTCATCGTTCTTCATCCTTCCTCCTCCGAGCCGAGTCTTGTGAGCAGGTTGGCGAGGAGGAGTTGGGGACGGAGATTGGCCTGCAGGTCGGCGGCGGCATCCAGACACAGACCGGCGTTCCGCACCGCCCGGCGCGACGAGACCTGCGTCAGATCCGCCAGCGGGATGTCGTCATTGCGAACCGGGCCACCGAGCTGGATGGCGGCGGAATCGGTGTAGAAGGAGGCGAGCATCTCGAGGCCCGACACGAGCAACGCCTGCCGGGCCCGGCGGGTGACCCGATCGACTTTGTCCTTGCCGCCGCCCTCGTCCTCGGCCACCTCCTTGATCAGTGGTTCGGCCACCGCCAACATCTCCTGGGCGAGCAGGAAGGCCTCCCCGGGCCGGTCGGTCACCCGGTTGGGGACTGACAGCCATTCGTTGCGGAAGTCGCTCACCGCCGGGTTGGAGGCGATCGTCATCGCCAGGCCGGGACGCCCGCCCGACATCCGGGCCACACTCCCCGCCTGTTCCGGCTCCACCCCCCGGGCCACCAGGCCCGCCACGATCATCTCCTCGGGAATCCTGCCGAAGTACACCGACCGACACCGACTGGCGACCGTGGCCGGCAGGCTCTCCTCCGACTCGACCACCAGGATGAACACCGTTGTGTTGGACGGCTCCTCCAGGGTCTTGAGGAGGGCGTTGGCCGCCTGCTCCGTGAGCGCGTCGGCCTCCTCCATCACGAACACCTTGCGATCCCCCTCGTAGGGACGCAGGGTCGCCTGCTGGATCATCACCCTGGCCTGGTCGACCCCCATGCTCACCTTTCCCTCGGGTTCGGCCACCACCAGGTCGGGGTGATTGCCGGAGTCGACCCGGCGGCACGAGCGGCACGGCTCCGGATGCCGGCCCCCCTCGGGGCAGAGCAGCAAACGGGCGAAACGGAGGGCGACGGTGGCCTTGCCCACACCGGTGGCACCCACGAACAGATAGGAGTTGGCCGGCGATGCCACCTCCCGCTCGAGTTGGACGATGACCTGCTGGTGCCCGATGATGTCGTCGAAGGTCCCGGTCACATCTCTCCGATCAACTCGACGACCGTGGCGGCGACCTGCTCGGGCGAGTCACCCGCCGGCACCAGACGCACCAGCGATGGATCCTGCTCGGCCAGCAGCCGATACCCCTCTGCCACCCGACGCTGGAAATCCAGGCCGGCTCCACCGATCCGGTCGGGCTCGACCTGCCGGTCGAGGCCCACCCCCGGATCGACGGCGAGCACCACCACCAGATCGGGCAGGGCTCCGTCGAGGACGGCTTCGTTGAGCGCTCGCACCTCGGCGACCCCGAGGCCGCGGGCATGGCCCTGATAGGCGAGCGACGAGTAATAGGTCCGGTCCGAGATCACCAGCGCCCCCCGCTCCAACGCCGGGCGAACGACCTCCGCCACCAGTTGGGCGCGGGAGGCGGCAAACAGGGCCGCCTCCGCCCACGGCGACATCTCGCCCGAATGGAGAAGCAACCGCCTGATCTCCTCCCCCAGTTCGGTCCCGCCCGGTTCCCGCACGACTACGACCTCTCGTCCCACCGAGCGTTGGTGGCCGGCAACCAGGCCGGCGATGGTGCTCTTGCCTGCTCCCTCGATCCCTTCGAGGGCGACATACGAAGCTGTCATCAGGTCATTGTGGCTTGGTCCGGCGATCGCCGCGCATCCAGGTGACGGCGTCGCCCGCATCCCGCAGAGCCTGGTAGGACTCCTCGTCGAAGGGATCCCCCAGGATCTCTCCCCGCACCGCCCACACCACCACTGCCCCGGCCAGGGCGATCACCACCGCCGCGAACAGCATGACCGCCCTGATCCCGCTGCCGAGCAAACCGGGGAGTTGTCCTTCTAGGGCGGCCGCCCCCAAACCGGCGAGGGCAAACGAAATCAGCAGGGCGGCCCGAGCGGCGGCGTACAGCGCGGCGAAGGTCCGTCCACGAATGTCGTCGGTGACGACGGCGTGGAGATGGGTGAACCCCGACACATACGCCACCCCGGAACCTGCTCCCGCCACCAGCACCCAGGCGGCGGCGACCGGCACGGTGTTGGCGAGTGCCGCCAGGCCGATCGTGCCACCGGTAATCAGCAGCGCCAGACCGAAGATCAGCTCCCGGCGGATGATCCGTTTGCCGTTGAGGGTCATCACCACCATCCCGGTGGCGGCCCCCACCCCCAGCGCCGTGACCAGCACCCCGAACCCCGAGTCGCTGCCAGAGAGGACCTGCTCCGAAAACGGCTGGCCGAGCACGAACAGCGCTCCCGCCCCGAACAGAGCCAATGCCACACCCAGCACCGTGCGGCGGGCGGCCGGGAAGGTGGTCACGAACTTGAACCCATCGAGCATGTCGCGGAGCGGAGCCCTCACGTCGAGGGTTCCCGCCGCCTGGCGCTCCGGCTGGATCTCCGGCTTGGGAAGGTTGGTGAACAAGACGATCACTCCCGACAGCACGAATGTGATCGCATCGAAGGCGAAGGCTGCCGCCACCGCCGGGTAGACGACCGACCCCAGGTCGAGCGATCGGCCGAGTTGGGCGAGCAGCGCGAACAGCGCCGAGCCGAGCGGGGCGGTGGCGTAGGCGGCGATCAGGTTGAGCCCGTTGGCGGCCATCAGATGACGCTCGGCGATGAGTTGCGGGATGACCGCTTCTCGAGCCGGCTGGCGGAGAAGCGACAGGACCTCGATCGCAAAGGTGAGGACGAACAGACTCTGATAGGTGCCCACGAAGACCAGGGCCCCCACCAGGATGGCCCGGCCGAAGTCGGCGATGACCATCAGCTTCTTGCGGTCCATCCGATCGGCAAAGACACCTCCCACCATGCCGATGATCAGCCCGGGGAGGATGCGAGCGACCAGCGGGATCAGGATGGCGACCGAGGCACCCCGGCCACCTCCGGCGATCCGCGCCGCCAGCGAGAAGGTCGCAAACAGGGTGACCCAGTCACCCAGGCTGGAGATGAGCTGGGACCAGAACATCCGCGAGTAGGGGCCTCGACGGATGAGCTCGCGACCCCGCACACGCTCGGTGACGGCTTCCATTCGACCCAGGGTATCCGATGGACGTGGGTTGACACGTTTCCGGTGATACCCGTAGCTTGTGCCCTCGTGCCCAAGCAGCTCGTCATCGTCGAGTCCCCCACCAAGGCCAAATCGATTGGTCAATTCCTGCGTGGGGTGACCGGCGAGGACGTGGTCGTCGAGGCCTCGATGGGTCACGTCCGCGACCTACCCGGTTCCGCCAAGGACCTCCCCGAGAAGTATCGCAAGGAGCCGTGGTCCTACCTGGCAGTCGACGTGGAACACGACTTCGAGCCCGTCTACGTAGTTTCCAAACGATCCAAAGACCGGGTCAAGCGGCTCAAACAACTCCTCGAATCCGCCGACGAGCTCTACCTGGCGACGGACGAGGACCGGGAAGGCGAAGCCATCGCCTGGCATCTCACCGAGATCCTCAAACCCAAGGTCCCGGTGAAACGAATGGTGTTCCACGAGATCACCGAAGCGGCGATCAGGGAGGCATTTGCGAACCCCCGTGAGGTCGACGCCAGGCTGGTGGATGCCCAGGAGACCCGCCGCATCCTCGACCGGCTGGTGGGTTACGACGTTTCTCGGGTGCTGTGGCTCAAGGTCTCGCGCGGGTTGTCGGCGGGTCGGGTGCAGTCGGTGGCGGTGCGGATCGTGGTCGAACGGGAACGGGAACGGATGGCGTTCCGCTCCGGGACGTACTGGGACCTCACGGCGACCCTCGAGAAGGCGGGCGAAACCCCCCAATTTCCTGCCACCCTGCTGTCGGTGGACGGCACCCGGGTGGCCACCGGACGTGACTTCGACAGCACCGGCCATCCGACCAAGGACGTGCTCGTTCTCGACGAACCGGCGGTCACCGCCCTGGCCGAAGAACTGTCGTCGGCCTCGTTCACGGTCGTGTCAACCGAGACGAAACCGTATACGAGGCGTCCCTATCCCCCCTTCCGGACCTCCACTCTCCAGCAGGAGGCGTCGCGCAAGCTGCGCTTCACCTCCAACCGGACCATGTCGGTGGCACAGCGCCTCTACGAGAACGGGTTCATCACCTACATGCGGACCGATTCGGTGACGATGTCGGAAGCGGCCATCGCCACCGCCCGGGCCGAGATCCGCAAGCAGTTCGGCGAGAAGTACGTGCCCGCCAGTCCCCGCATCTACACGGCCAAGGCCAAGAACGCCCAGGAGGCCCACGAGGCGATCCGCCCCGCCGGCGAGGCCTGGAAGACGCCGGCCCAGGTCAACCAGGCGCTCGGCAGCGACGAGGCCCGGCTCTACGAGTTGATCTGGAAGCGAACGCTCGCCTCACAGATGCCCGATGCGACCGGTGAGCAGATGTCGGTTCGACTCACCGCCGACACATCCCGGCCCACCGAGTTCGGGGCGTCGGGGCGGGTCATCCGCTTTCCCGGTTTCCTCAAGGTGTACGTCGAGTCCCTCGACGATCCCGATGCCGACGCCGACGATTCAGAGCGACCGCTGCCGCCACTGACGGAGGGTGACGTCATCGACCTGATCGCCCTCGACGTCGCCGGCCACGACACCCAGCCACCGCGCCGGTACAACGAGGCTTCGCTCGTCCAGCGTCTCGAGGAGCTCGGGGTGGGGCGGCCCTCCACCTACGCCTCGATCATGACCCGGATCCAGGATGCCGGGTACGTGTTCAAGAAGGGCCAGGCGCTGGTCCCCACCTTCACCGCCTTCGCGGTGGTGACACTGCTCGAGCAGAACTTCCCCAATCTCGTCGACTACGCCTTCACCGCCCGGATGGAGGACGATCTCGACCGGATCGCCTCGGGAGAGGAAGACAGGGTTCCGTGGTTGACCCGCTTCTACCTGGGCGAGACCGGGCTCAAGGCGACCATCGAAGAACGGCTCGGCTCCATCGACGCCAGAGCCATCAACTCGATCCCGATCGGGGCCGACGCCCAGGGCCGCGAGATCGTGGCCCGGGTCGGAAAATTCGGCCCGTATGTGGAACGGGGCGAGGATCGGGGGTCGATCCCCGACGACATCGCCCCAGACGAGCTGACCATAGAACTGGCCACCGACCTGATCGAACGGCAGGGATCCGGGGACAAGATCCTCGGGACCGATCCCGACACCGGTCTCGTGGTGCTGGGGCGGGTCGGCCGCTTCGGCCCGTACGTCCAGCTCGGCGAACAGGAGGAGGGCTCCAAGCAGAAGCCGGCCCGGGCCAGCCTCCTCAAGGGGATGGAACTCGACGCGCTCTCACTCGACGATGCCCTCAAGCTGCTGTCCCTGCCCCGCACCGTCGGCACCGACGAGAACGGGGTCGAGATCCAGGCCTTCAACGGGCGATACGGCCCCTACATCCAGCGGGGGGAGGATCGAAGGAGCCTGGCTTCGGAGGACGAACTGTTCACCGTCACTATGGAGGCCGCCCTCCAGCTGCTGGCCGAACCTCCCCGCCGCCGGGGTCAGACCCGCGCCACCGCCGGACCGCTGCGCGAGCTGGGCGAGGACCCGGTGTCGAAGAAGCCGGTCGTGGTCCGGTCCGGCCGGTTCGGACCGTATGTCACCGATGGGGTGGTCAACGCCTCGCTGCGCAAGGGGGACACGATCGAAGCGCTCACCCTGGAGCGGGCGGCGGAGCTGTTGCAGGCGCGGCGCGACCGGATCGGCTGATCGCCGGCTCAGCCGCCGAGCTTGGCCACCACCGCCTCGAAGCGGGCGGCCAGCCGGGCGAGGACCTGGATCGAGGCGGCCAGGTCGCCCGCCACCTCCAGGTCGGCCCCGATCCGCGCCACTTGGAGCACCTCGCACTTGAGCCTGGCGGCCAGACCTGGGACCCAACCTCCGACTCCGGGCGAGCCGATAACCAGCACGGGGTGGGCGGCATTGAGCGCCTCCACCAGACCGGGGGCCTCCAGCGGGGGGGCGAGGAAGATGCCAGGCAGCCCTGCCGCCGACGGACACGATTCGGCCACCGCCACCACCGCCTCGTGCTCGCCGTTCGACTCCACCCAGAAGGCGTCCTCGAACGCCCGCCGGGCTGCCCACAACACCGGGCTCAGGGCAAATCGTTCCGGTGCCATCACCCGGTACCTAAGGCTCATTCCTCCCCCTCGGTGGCGTGTTCGTGATGATTGATCTTGTGGCCGATCTCGTGGCCCCAGAAGCCGCGGGGGGCGAGGAGGGCGTCGATGAGGTATTCGAGGGCGGGGGCGTAGCGGGTTCTCAGGTCGTAGGCCAGAGCGGCCGCCTCGTCGAAAGGGAGCACGTCGAAGCCATGCTCGGCCATCTCCAGGTGGATGGCCCGGAACTGGCCGTCGCCACTCGGATCAACGACGGCTGCTTCGTATTCGGACAGGTCGACGTCCCGGGTCAGCGCCTGGAAGAGGTTGATCGACCGACGCAGCATCCAGTAGGGCGCCCTTCCCTCGGACCCACGCACGATCATCGAGTGGAGGGCGGCGTCGCTGACCAGGCCGAGGGCGGTCACCCAGTGCTGTCCGGGCGCCTTCGACCGAAACAGCGCCAGCATCGGAAACGTGCCGTGGGTCTCGACCACTCCGGCGATCCAGTGCTCCCACTCCTGGAAGAACTCGTCGAGGCTGCGGATGTCGCCATAGGGGGCGCGGGCGATCACGAGGTTGGTGGGAGTGATCCGCTCCTCGGTGCCGGCGTCGAGCAGCATCAGCATCCGCTCCCGTTCGGAGTAGGCGCCGTAGAGGGCGGGGAGATACCCGATGACGAGGGCGGTGGTCAACACCCCGGAGAACGCCTCGAACAGCGCCCCGAAGCGTGGGATCGTCTCGGCCGGCACCACCTCACCGAACCCCACCGTGAAGTACACCACCCCCGAGTAATAGAAGGCGTCGCCCAACGTGGTGACACCTTCGACGCCACCTATCCCCCACCAGATGAGCCCGAAGCCGATGATCTGCTGGAGCGCCCACACCGCCAGCAGGACCAGGATCGACACCGGGGCAAACGTCGACAGCAGCGTCTCCCTGGCCCGACCGGCCTGCATGCGGGAGGCAACCGCCCTGACCAGACCCCACTGCAACCGGTAGACGACCCGGGTCAACCACCAGCGGCTGCGGGAGGTGGTGGTGGCGACCAGGGTATTGACCAGGTCGGCGAGCACCGCCGCCACCATCAACACCCCGACGACGATCGCCAGCGTGTTCACCGGCTCATCCGCCGGCGATCGCGGCGAGGGCAGTCACCAACTCGGGCGGTCCCTGGATGAGCATCGAGGTCATCACGGTCTTCTCCCAGCGAGCGAGATCCTCCTTGATCTTGTCGGGGGGACCGACCAGGGCGACGTCCTCGACCATCTCCAGCGGGATGGCGGCGATCGCCTCCTCCTTGCGACCCGCCAGGTACAGCTGCTGGACCTGTTCGCACACCTCGCCCCAACCCATCCGGACGAACACCTCGTAATGGAAGTTGACGTCCTTGGCCCCCATCCCCCCCACGTAGAGGGCGATGCTGGGTCGGACCAGGGCGGCCGCGACTTCGGGGTCGGGGTGGACCACGGCTGGGACCATCGCCGGCACCGAGAACGTGTCGATCGTGCGGCGGGCGCCGGGCCGGGAGAACCCCTCCTCGAGGGCGGTGCGGTAGAAGTCGTCGAGCTTGGGCGAGAACCAGGCGGGAAGCCAGCCGTCGGCGATCTCGGCGGCCAGCGCCACGTTCTTGGGGCCTTCCGCCGCCAGATAGATGGGGAGATCGGTCCGGAGCGGATGGACCGTCGACTTGAGCGGCTTGCCCAGCCCGCTTCCACCGGCACAGGGAAGGGTGTAGTGCTCGCCGGCGAACGTGACCGGCTCTTGCCGGGCCAGGATTCGGCGGATGATCTCGACGTACTCCCGGGTTCGGGCCAGCGGCTTGGGGAACGGCTGGCCGTACCAGCCTTCCACCACCTGCGGCCCCGATACTCCCAGCCCGAGGATGAAGCGCCCACCCGAGAGGTGGTCCATGCTGATCGCCGCCATCGCCGCCGCCGCCGGGGTGCGGGCCGACATCTGCATGATGTTGGTGCCGAGTTGGACTTTGCTGGTCTGTGACCCCCACCAGGCGAGCGGCGTGAGCACATCGGAGCCGTAGGCCTCGGCCGTCCACACCGAATCGAACCCGAGTTCGTCGACCTGGCGGAACAGCTCGGCCATCCCCGGTGGCGGTCCCGCCGACCAGTAACCGATCATCAAGCCGAGTTTCATCGCGCTCCTCGTGTTCGTCGCCCGAAACCCTAACGGTGCCATGCGCCATGCGTCTTGCGCCATGCGTCTTGCGCCATCGGGCATCGGCCATCGGGCATCAGCTATCGGGCATCAGCTATCGGGCATCGGCCAGCAGGGGTTGCGGCCGAGCTGGGGTACCGGGGTCAAACCGTCGAATTCGAAACGGACAGAAGGGTTCGCCCTTCGCAGGTATACGCTCCGGCACAGTTCAATCGAGGAGTGTCATGGCACGGATCGTGTTCACCGGTGGTTCTGTCTTCGATGGGACGGGCGCCGACCCGGAACCCGCCGATCTGGTCATCGAGGACGGCAAGATCGTCGAGGTGGGCGGTGGTTTGGATGGTGACTCCTCCGTCGACGTGTCGGGCAAGACCGTGCTCCCGGGTTTCATCGACTGCCACGTCCACATCGGTCTCCCGTCCATCGACTTCCGCCGCTACTTCGAGCAACCCTTCGCACTGCGGTACTTCGAAATGGCCCACAGCCTGGCAGTGACGCTCGACTCGGGGATCACCGGAGTGAGGGACGCCGGTGGAGCCAGCCTGGGGGTGAAGACGGCCGTCGACCAGAAGTTGGTTCGGGGCCCGCGGATGATGCTCTCTCTGGTGATGCTGAGCCAGACCGGTGGTCATGGCGACGGTTGGCTCCCGAGCGGTCTCGACGAGAACCTGTTCTTCGGCGATCCCGGGCTTCCGTCCAACATCGTCGACGGCCCCGACGAGATGCGGCGCAAGGTCCGCGAACTGGTCCGGGGCGGGGCCGGGTGCATCAAGGTGGCCACCTCGGGCGGGGTGCTCTCTCCCAGCGACGACCCCCGCCACGCCCACTTCGGGCGGGAGGAACTGGAGGTGCTGGTGGCCGAGGCGAATGCCGCCGGGATCCACGTGATGGCCCATGCCCAGGCCACCACCGGGATCCGGAACGCGGTGGAGGCGGGGATCCGGTCGATCGAGCACGGGATCTACCTGGACGAGGCGACGATCGCCCGCATGATCGAGCGGGGGACCTGGCTGGTCCCGACCCTGCTGGCTCCGCAGGGAGTGGTGCGGGCGGCCGAGCGGGGGGTGCCGATTCCGGAGGCTTCGCTGGCCAAAGCCAAGGATGTCATCGAAGCCCACCGGGCCTCGGTGAAGATGGCGATCGCAGCCGGGGTGCCGATCGCCTTCGGGACCGACTGCCCGGTCTCACCTCATGGCACCAACCTCGACGAATTCGCCGAGATGGCCGCTCTCGGGATGAGCCCGGCCCAGGTGCTGGTGGCGGCGACGTCGGGTGCCGCCCACCTGCTCGGCTGGAACTCGAAGGTGGGGCGGGTGGCACCCGGCTTCGAGGCCGACTTGGTGGTCATCGACGGCGACCCCTTCGACTTCACCGACCTGCGTTCGCGCATCACCGGCGTCTACCGGTCGGGTGAGTTGGTGGGCGGTCCCGACTTCGCCGGCAAGTTGTAGGTGTTGGGAGCCCTTCCCATCCGCCAATCAGAGGCGGGCTCAAGTCCGGCGCGCGTCTATTCGATCCTGCCCGTTTGGGGTGCCAGGCATACCGGGGATGGTCGGGTGCCGCGCAGCCGCACCTGAGCCGCCGCCCCCTCCAAAGTCAACCCGACATCGAAGCTCACGCGCCATGCTCGGGCGGCGGGCTCCCGAAGTCGATATCGGCTGCGTCGCGAGGCCGCGCCTATGGCAGCATGGGCCGCATGACCGCCGACCTTCGCGCCCGGGCTGCCGCTCACGACCGCCTCCTCTTGGCCCGCCTCGAGACGCTCGTCCCGATGCTCATGGACCGCGCCGGGCTCGGCGCATGGGTGCTGGCGGCCCGCGAGTACAACGAGGACCCGGTACTCGCCACGATGCTGCCTGAGACCTGGCTCGACACGGCGCGCCGGCGGACGGTGCTGCTGTTCATCCGCTCGGCCGGCGGGGTCCGGCGGACGGCCGTCGCGCGCTACGCGGTCGGCGACGCCTTCCCGTCCGGGTGGGACCCGGAGCAGGAGCCGGACCAGTGGCGGCGCCTGGCAGAGCTCGTGGCACAGGCGGACCCGGCCCGGATCGGCGTCAACACCTCGTCCGTGTTCCCGCTGGCGGACGGCCTCTCGGCGTCGGAGCGCGAGGCCCTGCTCGCGGCGCTCCCTCCGGCCCTCGCGGAGCGCGTCGTCGGGGCGGAGGCGGCCGCCATCGGCTGGCTGGAGACCCGCCTGCCCGAGGAACGGACCCGCCTGGCCGCGGCCTGCCACGCCTCCCATGCTTACCTGCGCCGCGCCCTCTCCGGGGAGGTCATCGTGCCCGGCACGACGACGACGGCCGACGTGGAGTGGTGGCTCCGTCAGGCCGTCCACGCGGACGGGCTCAGGTCCTGGTTCCAACCTACCTGCAGCGTCCAGCGGCGCGGGGGCGAGGAGCGCGAGTCGTTCGCCGGCAAGCCCAGCGAGACCGTCATCGAGCCCGGGGATCTCGTCCACGTCGACTTCGGGATCGTGGACGACGGCTACTGCACAGACCAGCAGCAGCACGCCTACGTCCGGATGCCGGGCGAGGCGGCCGCGCCCGCGGGGCTGGTGACGGGGCTGGCTCGGGCCAACCGTCTCCAGGACCTGTTGCTGCGCGAGATCGCCCGGGGCGGCACCGGCAACGACGTGCTGCGGCGCACCCTCGGGACGGCGCGCGCGGAGGCGATCGACGGCCTTGTCTACACGCACCCCATCGGCCTCCACGGGCACGCCGCCGGCCCAACGATCGGCTTGTGGGACAACCAGGTTGCGGTCGAGGGGCAGGGCGACTACTCCGTCTGGCCCGACACGGCCTACTCGATCGAGCTCCAGGCCCGGGTCGCGGTTCCCGAGTGGGACGGCCAGGTGGTCCAGGTCATGCTGGAAGAGGACGCTTTCTTCGATGGCGACGCTTGCCGCTTCCTCGACGGCCGGCAGACCGAACTCTGGCTGGTCTGACCCACGGTCCGGGACTTGCGACGGGGCCTGGACACGCTCCAGGTTCCGGGCAGCCGGCATCGCCGGCGGACCGCCTAGATGTCCTCGCCGGGAGTCAAGGTGCAGGTACGAGGCGACCTCAAGGGCGACAACTTCCAGTGGGTCGTGCTCGACGGCGAGGGCGACTACTCGAAGCTGCACGGTTCGGGTAGCGGAATCGGCATCGATCCGACCGAAACCTCGATCACCGACATCTACGACGGCGTAGTTCACCTGGACTGACCGGCGCTCGCCGGTCGGTCAATTCGGGGGTGGTCGGGTGTAGTTGACGCCGAGGG
>Ga0209798_10000708_pt1 | contig 20340 bp, 19 predicted proteins | sample DOMMetBare3Fresh_FD_187475 | JGI IMG/M metagenome (GOLD analysis project Ga0209798, IMG submission 187475) | Wetland sediment microbial communities from St. Louis River estuary, USA, under dissolved organic matter induced mercury methylation -... | ecosystem: Environmental > Aquatic >...
TGGCGGGGCACTGCCGGACACCTGTCGCTCGTGCCCCGTACCGCGGCGCTCAGCGCCCGAGCCGCCGGCTGACACGTTCGTCAGCGCGCGATCGCTCGCCGGTGGGTGCGCCCCTCGACCCGGTGCGTGCCCGTCTACCCCGGCCGTCCGGCCATCGTGCTCTGAGGCAAGGGCACGCCCGACGTGATGGTGTCGTTCGCCTCTACCGCCGTAGGTCTTCTCGCGCCGAGGATGGATTCGACGAACAGAGAGGAGCGCGCCATGGAATGGGATCTTGGGCTCTGGGGGGTTGCCTACCTGCTCGCGATGTCGCTCGCTTTTGGCCTCGTAGCTCATCTCGTCGCCGGTCGGGTGACGACGAAGTGGCTCGGGCTGATCGCGACCGCCGGGTTCTTTGGTCTTGGCTTGGTCATCAGCGAGTTGTTCTTCGGCTCGGCTACCAGGGAGGACCTGCAGCCGAACATCGACGGTTTGTCTCGCGACGAAGTGCTGCTGGGCCTCCTTCCGGGCATCGTCGCTGTGCTACTCGCCCGGCGGTGGGGACTGCGCCAGCAGGGCCAGGGCCGGCCACCGAGCACGCCGAAGCTTGCCTGACCACGCCTCGGGCCAGGTCGCCGATCAGACCCGGCGATCTGGGAGCGATCCTGGCTTCTCGCCAGCCGCCCCGAGTCGGCGATCGGAGCGCTCCGCTCATCGAAGCGGACGACCGCTCGACTCGGTGGACGGTCGCGCCTACGGGTAAGCACCGAGTGCCCGATTTGGAGCGAGTCCACTGCCACAGCCGGGGCACTGATTACCAAGCCGGCCTACTCGCCACGGCGGAGCGTGGGCTGCCGGAGTACCGCAGTCGCCAGGTGGGATCGAGCGAGATGGGTGAAGAAGGTCCTCCGACGCCCATCCGGTGAGATCCCAGCGTGTCTGTGGGCTCATGTGCGCCAGCCGGACGCATTCCTGCACCGACGTCGTCGGGAGCTCAGGCGGGGCGGACCGCGATGCCGGCCTCCGTCATGGCCTGCTTGGCCGCCGCGATGGTGTGTTCGCCGAAGTGGAAGATCGACGCGGCCAGTACGGCGTCGGCCTTGCCCTCGGTGACACCCTCGACCAGGTGCTGGAGGGTGCCGACGCCACCCGACGCGATAACCGGGATGCCCACGGCGGCGGCGATCGCCGCGGTGAGCTCGGTGTCGAAGCCCTCCTTGGTGCCGTCACGGTCCATCGAGGTGAGGAGGATCTCCCCCGCCCCCAGGGCCTCGGCCCGCTGCGCCCACTCGATGGCGTCGAGGCCGGTCGGGGTGCGGCCGCCGTGGGTGAACACCTCGGCCGAGCCGTCGGCCCGGCGCCGGGCGTCGATGGCCACCACACAGCACTGGGCGCCGAACTCGGCTGCGATCTCCCCGATGAGCTCAGGTCGCTCCACGGCGGAGGTGTTGACCGAGACCTTGTCGGCACCGGCGCGCAAGAGGCGGCGGGCGTCCTCGACGCTGCGGATCCCGCCCCCGATCGTGAAGGGAATGAACACCTGCTCGGCGACATGAGTGGCCATCTCGACCGTCGTGTCACGAGCGTCGGACGACGCGGTGATATCGAGGAAGACGAGCTCGTCGGCTCCTTCGGCGTCATAGCGGGCCGCCAGCTCGACCGGGTCACCGGCATCCACGAGGTCGACGAAGTTCACACCCTTCACGACGCGGCCGGCCTCGACGTCGAGGCACGGGATGATGCGAGCGGTCCTCACGGTCCGGCCGCCTGAAGGGCCGCTACCGCCTCGGCCACATCGACGCGGCCCTCGTAGATCGCGGTGCCGACGATGGCGCCGGCCAGGCGGCGGCCGTGCACCTCGACGTCGGCCAGGGCCAGCAGGTCCGCCAGCGCGCCGACCCCGCCCGAGGCGATCACCTCGAGCTCGGTCGCGCCCAGCACCTCGGCGAGCCCAGCGGTGTCGGGGCCGCCCATGAGGCCCTCGACGTCGATCTGCGTGACGACGACGGCCTCCGCTCCCGCATCGGCGAGGCGGCGCAGCGCGTCGGGCCACTCCACCCCGGAGCCCTCGGCCCACCCCCGCACGGCCACCTCGCGGCCCCGCACGTCGAGGCCGAGAGCCACTCGATGGCGACGGGCGACCGCGGCCACCAGCTCCGGGTCCTCGAGGGCGGCGGTGCCCATCACGACCCGGGCCACACCGGCCTCTGCCAGCGCGTGCGCGGCCTCCACGCTGCGAATGCCACCCCCGGCCTGCACCGGCACGTCGACCGCGGCCGCGATGGCGGCGATGAGGCGGCGGTTCACCGGCGCGCCGCCGCGAGCGGCGTCGAGGTCGACCGTGTGGATCCAGCGGGCGCCGGCGGCCACGAAGGCCTGCGCCAGCGCGACCGGGTCGTCGCCGTGGACGCGCTCACGGTCGAAGTCGCCCTGCGTCAGCTGCACCACCTTGCCGCCTCGCAGGTCGATAGCGGGATAGAGATCCATCAGGCAGGCACAGAGGCAGCGGCGCGCTCGACGAACGCCTGAAGCACCGCGAGGCCGGTGTGACTCGACTTCTCGGGGTGGAACTGCGTGGCCCACACGGAGCCCTGCTCCACGGCGGCGACCACCGGGCCGCCGTAGTCACACGTGGCGGTGACGATGGCATCGTCGGTGTCAGCGGCGTACGAGTGCACGAAGTAGGCCCAGGCCGGGGCGGGCGCGAGCCGGAGCAGCTCCGGGTCGCCCCGGCGCTCGAGAACGTTCCACTGCATCTGGGGGCGCTTCACGTCCCCCGGCAGGAGCCGCACGGTGCCTGGGAGGAGGCCGAGGCCAGTCGAGCCGGGGCTCTCCTCGGAGGCCTCGAAGAGCATCTGCATGCCGATGCAGATCCCGAGGAAGGGCCGACGCTGCTCCACCACCTCGTGAGCCAGCCCGTCGAGTCCGGTGTGGCGGAGCGCCTCCATGCACCGCCCGAAGGCGCCCACGCCCGGGAGCACCACGCCGTCGGCGTCGCGGATCAGGCCGGGGTCGGCCGTGAGCCGCGCATCGGCCCCGAGGTGCTGGAGCGCCTTCTGGGCCGAGCGCAGGTTGCCGATCTCGTAGTCGAGCACCGCGATCAGCGTCACTGGAGATGGCCCTCGGTGCGCAGGCCGATCCGGCTCCGCCGAGTCGGCCGTAGCCCTACCAGCTCGGCGGCGAAGCTCCGCTTCGGCGTCGACATCAGATGGTGCCCTTGGTGGACGGGATGCCGCCGCCCTCGATGCGTACCGCGTCACGCAGGCAGCGGGCCACGCCCTTGAAGGTGGCCTCGACGATGTGATGGGTGTTGCGGCCCTCCCGGAGGCGCACGTGCAGCGTGATGCCCGCCGCGGTGGCGAACGACTGCCAGAAGTGCTCGGCCATCTCCGGGTTGAACGGCGGGTCACCCAAGGGCAGCACCTCGCCGAAGGGCACGTCGTAGGCCACGAAGGGCCGGCCGGAGAGGTCGAGAGCCACCTCCACCAGCGCCTCGTCGAGCGGGTAGAGGCCGCTGGCGAACCGGCGGATCCCGGCCTTGTCGCCCAGCGCCTCGCGGAACGCCTCGCCGACGGTGATGCCGACGTCCTCCACCGTGTGATGGCCGTCGACGTGGAGATCGCCGCGGGCCTGCACCTCGAGGTCGAAGCCGCCGTGGCGGCCGAGCTGGTCGAGCATGTGATCGAAGAACGGCAGACCCGTGGCGGCGGTCACCTCGCCCGTGGGGCCATCGAGGTCGAGCCGCACCGAGATGCTCGTCTCCTTGGTTGTGCGCTGCTTGCGGGCCGATCTCGTCATGCGAGCGCTTCCTCAAGGGCGGCGAGGAACGCGTCGTCCTCGGCCGGGGTGCCGATGGTGACACGCAGGCACCCGTCGAGGCGAGGCCACGACGAGCAGTCACGCACCAGCACCGAGCGGTCGAGGAGCGCCTGCCACACGGCGACCCCGTCGCGGTCGTGGGGGCGGAACAGCACGAAGTTGGCCGCCGACGGCCACACGGTCACGGGAAGGTCGGCCAGCCGGGCGACGAGGCGCCCCCGCTCCTCGACCAGGCTGGCCACCCTGGCCCGCATGGCGGTGTCGAAGCCGAGGGCGATGCGACCCGCCGCCTGCTTCACGGCGTCGAGGTGGTACGGCAGCACCACCTCGTCGAGCTGGGCGACGAGCGACCGCGGCCCGATCAGGTAGCCGAGGCGAGCGGCCGCCATCGACCACGTCTTGGAGAAGGTGCGGGTGACCACCAGCGGCCCGTCGTCGCGGACGAGCTCGAGCGCCGACCACGGCGCAAACTGGCCGTAGGCCTCGTCGACCACGAGGAGGCCGGGCACCAGAGCGAGCACCGCGCGGATGGTGGCCTCGTCGTCGAGCATCCCGGTGGGGTTGTTCGGTGAGCAGAGGAAGGTGATGGCCGGGCTGGCCTCGGCCAGCACGCGTCGCACCTCGTCCAGATCCAAGGACAGGTCCTCGCTGCGCTCACCCGTGGCCACGGCGGTGCCGGTGATGCGCGCGATGTGGCTGTGCAGCGCGTAGGTGGGCTCGAACACGGCCGCGGTGCGACCGGCGCCGCCGTAGGAAAGGCACAGCGTCTGCAGCACCTCGTTGGAGCCGTTGGCTGCGAAGACCTGTCCGGGGTCCACGCCATGGTGGGTGGCGATGGCCTCCCGCAGTGTCCGGTAAGAGCGATCGGGGTAGCGGTGCCAGGCCAGGCGCGCCACCTCCTCCGCCACCGCTTCCGCGAAGCCGGGGGGCGGCGGCTCCGGCGCCTCGTTGGTGTTGAGGCGGACGGCGACGTCGACCTGGGGCGAGTGGTAGCCCGCCATGAGCGCGAGGTCGTCGCGCGGCCGGATGGTCATGTCGGCCTCTGCCGGAGCAGGATCGACTCGGCGTGGGCGTCGAGGCCCTCGTAGGTGGCCAGGGCGATGACGTGCTCCCCCACCTCGGCCAGCCCGGCCCGGTCGAGGGACACGACGTGCACGTGCTTGAGGAAGTCGTCCACCCGCAAGGCTCCCGAGAAGCGGGCCGAGCCGTAGGTGGGCAGCACGTGGTTGGCGCCGGCCAGGTAGTCGCCCACCGACGCCGGTGCGTAGGGCCCGCAGAACACTGCGCCGGCGTGGCGCACGAGGGGCAGCAGCGCCTCGGCGTCCTCGACGAGCAGCTCGAGGTGCTCGGGCGCTATGGCGTTGGCGATGGCGATGGCCTGCTCCGGGCCGTCACAGAGCACGGCGTAGCCGCCTTCGGCGAGGGTGGCCTCGAGGTGCTGGCGCCGAGGCGACCGGGGCACGATCTCCGCCACGGCCGCCGCCACCGCGTCGGCAACCGCCTCGTCCCACGTGACGAGCCAGGCCAAGCCGTCGGGGCCGTGCTCGGCCTGCAGCACCACGTCGATGGCCGCCCAGGCCACCGGCGTGGTGGCATCCGCCACCACAACCACCTCGGAGGGCCCCGCGAAGGCGCTGGGCACGCCCACCAAGCCGGCGGACGCGACCTCGCGCTTGGCCTGGGCCACCCGGACGCTCCCGGGGCCGACGATCACGTCGGCCGGGCGGATCGACTCGGTGCCGTAGGCCAGGGCCCCGATGACGGCAGGCCCACCCACGCGGTACACCTCGTCGACACCGGCGATGGCGGCGGCGGCGAGGATCCCGGGCGACACCCGGCCGTCGGCCTGGGGAGAGGTGACGAGGACCACCTCCGGTACGCCGGCCACCTTGGCGGGCACGGTGGTCATCAGCACGGTGGACACCAGGGGCGCGAGCGCCGAGGGCACGTAGCAGGCGGCCCGGTCGACCGGCCGCTGCAATTCGCGGATGGTGATGCCCCCGTTGCGGTGGACGGCGTCGTCATGGCGCTGGGTGCGGTGGTAGGCGGTGATGTTGGCGTGGGCGGCCTCGAGGGCGGCGCGCACGTCGGGCGCGATCTCCGCGAGCGAGGCCGAGATCTCCGCGGGCGGGACGCGCAGCTCGTCGATCTGGACGTGGTCGAACCGAGCCGTGAGCTCGCGCAGGGCAACGTCGCCACGCGCGCGCACGTCGGCCAAGAGGGCCCGCACCTCCTCGATGGGGGGCTCGACCTGGGCCTGGGGACGGGGCAGGCGACCGAGGACGTCGCCACCCGCTCCCCTGAGGTCGAGTCGCTGCAGCACCCGAGGAGGATACGTGGCCGCCTCGAGCGCCCCCCAACGCGTTGCGGCTGCGCCACACTGGCGACATGTCCCTGGACGCCGCCCACCTGTCGTCGCTGTCCACCGCCCTCGACGAGCTGACGCAGCGGATCACCTCGCTGGCCGACGACTACCACTCATCACCGCGGGAGGATGTGGCCGCCGACCTGTACGAGGTGGAGCGCAGCCTCCAGGCCGCCGCCCGCCGACTGCGGACCCTTCTCGGCAAGCTCTGAGAGCGTCCGCGGCGAGGACGCTCCGAAGAGCGCCCTCGCCTGGGCGAGGTCAGGCGGCGGATCCCGACCCCGCGGGGACCGGGCGATTCGGGCGAGCCCGATCGCACCTGGTCACGAGCAGTCTACCCAACGCGCCACCAACCCCGAGGGTACCCATCGGCGGTCACCCCCCGGTGCCCGCGCTCGGACAGAAGTCGGCGAGCACGCAGTCGCCGCAGCGGGGCTTGCGGGCCACGCACACCGCGCGGCCATGGAGGATCAGCCGCAGGCTGAACCCACCGCGGTGGCGCGCTGGAACCATGGCGTTGAGGGCCAGCTCGGCCTTCACCGGGTCGGTCTCGTCGATCAGGCCCAGGCGTCGGGCCACGCGACCCACGTGCGTATCGACGGGCAGCCCCGGGAGGTCCAGAGCCACGCTGCGCAGCACGTTGGCCGTCTTGCGGCCCACCCCCGGCAGCGTGACGAGGTCTTCCATGCGGCTGGGCACCGTGCCACCGAAGCGCTCAACCACACCGGTGGCCATGCCCAGCAGGCTCTTCGTCTTGTTGTTGTAGAAGCCCGTGGAGCGGATGATCTCCTCCACCTCCGGGGGCCGGGCCGCGGCCAGATCCTCAGGCGTCGGGTACTTGGCGAACAGGCGCGGCGTGACCATGTTCACCCGCTCGTCGGTGCACTGCGCCGACAGGATCGTGGCCGCCAGCAGCTCGTAGGGGTTGCGATGCTGAAGGGCGCAGAGGTCCCGAGCGGTTCCCGGGTACTCGGATGCGAGCCGCTCCAGGGTGCGGCGGGCGCGCCCCGCCGGCGTGCGGGGACGGCGAGGAAGAGGGGCAGGCGCGGGGTGGGGCATCCGGCGGGGAGGGTACACACCGATACCGTGGCCTCGATGCGCCACCTCGAGATCGCCCGCCCGGCGGGCCGGGCCCACCTCGTGCGGGTGCCCAGTGGCTGGTCGGTGGACCTCGATGCCCAGGCCGAGGTGAGCTCGGCGGTGGAGGTACTCGCCGCGGCGCTGGCGGCCGTCGAGGCGCAGGGTGGCGGGTTGGTGCGCCACTGGGTGCGAGCCGGCGATCCCGTGACGCGGACGGCCAGCGAGGCCCTGGGCCTGACGCGCGAGCGGGAGGTGCACCAGCTTCGCCGCTCTCTGCCTGTGGACGCACCCTGGGACCTCGACGTGCGAGCCTTCGTGGTGGGCCAGGACGAGACGGCCTGGCTGGAGGTCAACAACCGGGCGTTCGACTGGCACCCCGAGCAGGGCGGGTGGACGATCGCCGACCTGCAGGCCCGGATGACCGAGCCATGGTTCGATCCGGCGGGCTTCCTGCTCCACGAAGAGCACGGTCGGCTGGTCGGGTTCTGCTGGACCAAGGCGCACCTCGACGAGGACCCGCCGCTCGGCGAGATCTTCGTGATCGCGGTGGACCCTGGCGTGGTCAGGCAGGGGCTGGGTCGACGTCTCACCCTGGCTGGCCTCGACCACCTCCATCGCAACGGGCTCACCGTCGGGATGCTCTACGTCGACGGCACCAACGGGCGCGCCCTGCAGCTCTACGACGAGCTCGGCTTCACCGTGCACCACACTGACACCAGCTACACGATCGTCGTGCCTGCGCCATGATCGGCGCCCGGCGCACCCGGTACGACATCAGCCGTGAGGAGCTGAGCGGCGTGCTCGCCGGCCAGCCTCGCTATCGCGTGGACCAGGTGTGGGAGGGCCTCTACGAGCAGCTGGCCGCCCCGGGCGAGCTGACCGCGCTCCCCAAGGCCCTCCGGGCCACCCTCGACGAGGCGCTCCCGCTGGCCCTCGAGGTGGTGGCCGAGCGCACCAGCGACCGGGGTGAAACGGTGAAGTGGCTCTGGGCCCTGGGCGACGGCACCCGGGTGGAGACGGTACTGATGCACTACGAGGAGCGCTCCACCGTGTGCGTGTCGAGCCAAGCCGGCTGCGCGATGGGATGCGGCTTCTGCGCCACCGGGCAGGCCGGCTTCGACCGCCACCTCACCGCCGGTGAGATCGTCGAGCAGGTCGTGCGGGCGGCGCGCCGGGCGCGCGACGACGGCCGTCGCCTCTCCAACGTCGTGTTCATGGGCATGGGCGAGCCGCTGGCCAACTACGAGCCCAGCTGGGCCGCGGTGGAGCGCATCCACGCGGAGGTCGGTCTGTCCGCTCGCCACATCACTGTGTCGACCGTGGGGGTTGTGCCGGGCATTCGCCGCCTTGCCACCGAGGCGCTCCCGGTGAACCTTGCTGTGTCCCTCCACGCCGCCGACGACGAGCTGCGCGACCAGCTCGTGCCGATCAACCGCCGCTACCCGCTGAGCACCCTCATGGACGCCTGCGCCGGCTACCTCCAGGCCAAGGGCCGCCGACTGTCGTTCGAGTGGGCGCTCATCGACGGGGTGAACGATCGGGATCGGGACGCTCGGCTCCTGGTCGAGCGGTCCCGCAGCCTGCCGCTGCCCGCCCATGTCAACCTCATCCCACTCAACCCCACACCGGGCTACGCCGTGCGGGGATCGTCACCGCGCCGCGTGCGCGACTTCCGCGACCTGCTGCGCGAGGGCGGCGTGAACGCCACCATCCGCCGCACGCGCGGCACGGACATCGACGCCGCGTGCGGCCAGCTCCGCGCCACCCATGAGGCGGTCTCTGCTTCGGCCGTGGTGGAGCTCCACCCTCGGGGGTGACGCTCAGCGGACGAGCACGGTGACGCGATCGCGAGTCCGGATGGCGTGCCTGAGCGTCTCGGAGCGGTCGACGACGGCCTCGCGCCACACCACGCACTGATCAAGGGCGCCCTCCACCTCGGCCCCGTCTTCCACGACGCTGACCCCACCGCTCGCCAGCAGGTTGGCGGCCAGGTACTGCCGCGGGGTGCCGCAGTCGACGAACGGTCCGTCGTGGCGCACGACCTCCAGTCGACCAGCCGCCTGCGCCGCGCGCCACGACACCTCGTAGAGGCCAGACGGCTCGGGCCGGAGGGCAGCCACGTCGGCCCACGGCATGAGCGCCCCCGCCAGGCTGCTCGTCGGGCGAAGCACGTCGTCCCCGGCCACCAGCAGCCGGATGCGCTGGCCGTCCCAACCGTCGACGAAGGAGGCCAGCGACCCCGCGCACCAGGCATCGGCGTTGACGACCAGCGTGCTGCGGCCGTTGATCCAGGGCCGAAGCTGGCCCAGAGCGCCAGCGGTGCCGAGGGGTCGCTCCTCCTCGACCGATCGGTGGACGTCGGGAGACAGGTGCGCGTCCAGGGCCCGCCCACCGTGGTGCAGGTTCACCGCGACCTCGTCCACCGCGGGGCGCACCCGCTCGAGGGCCAGGTCGACCAGCGGTGTGTTGCCGACCGGGCACAGCGCCTTGGGCCGCAGACGGGTGAGCGGCTGCAGCCGGGTGCCCGGCCCGGCGGCGAGCACGATCCCCACGACGTCGGTCACTCCCGCATCCTCGCACCACAGGTGGTGGGCGCCGGCGTACCTCGGGCATGATCAGGCCCATGACCACCACCGTGAACGGGATCGCCGGGCTCAAGGAGCTCGTGGGGCAGCACCTCGGCTACAGCGACTACATGGAGATCACCCAGGAGCGGGTGAACCTCTTCGCCGACGCTACGGGGGACCACCAATGGATCCATGTCGACGTGGAGCGAGCCATCGCCGAGAGCCCCTTCGGTGGCCCCATCGCCCACGGCTATCTCACCTTGTCGCTCGGCCCCGTCCTCGTCCCCCAGGTGGTGCGGGTCGACGGGATCAAGATGGGCGTCAACTACGGCTGTGAGAAGGTTCGATTCCCGTCGCCGGTGCCCGTGGGCGCCAACCTGCGCGTCGGGGTCGAGCTGGTCGAGGTCACCGACATCCCCGGTGGCGCCCAGGTGCAGATGCGCTTCACCTTCGAGTGCGAGGGCGCGCCGAAGCCGAGCTGCGTGAGCGAGAACCTGTTCCGCTACTACGAGTGAGACCGGGTCAGCGCAGGGCGGGCGCGACCTTCTCCGCGAAGAGGCGGACCGTCTCCGTCTCGGGGTAGTCGCTGCACCACGGGTAGAAGCCGGTGCAACCGAGGTCGACGTAGGCCTGGATCTTCGCGGCCACCTGCTCTGGGGTGCCGACGAGGTTGCCCTCCGTCCACGACTCCACCGGCTCGCCCCAGAACGACTTGCTGCCCGCCGCCGCCACCTCGACCTCGGTCTCCCGGATGAAGATCTCCGGTGACCAGGTCTTCTGGATCTCGTCGTAGTCCCGGCCGACGTCGGCGCAGTGCTGCTTGAGGATCTCGATCTTGGCCTTGAACTCGTGCGGCTTGCCGCCGAAGTTGGAGGCGTCGGCCAGGCGGGCGACGACCCGCAGCGTGAGCTGCTCGCCGCCACCACCGATGAGGATCTGCGGGTGGGGCCGCTGCACCGGCTTCGGGTCGCACTGGGCACCGTTTAGCTGGAAGTGCGTCCCGGCGTAAGTGACGTCGGGCTGACTCCACATCGCCTTGACGATCTCGACCGTCTCCTTCATCACGCGGATCCGGTCGGACGCCTTCGGGAACTCGTAGCCGTAGCCCTTGAACTCGTTGTCGTACCAGCCGGCACCGATGCCCCAGATGAGGCGGCCGCCGGAGATCACATCGATGTTGGAGGTGATCTTGGCGAGCAGTCCCGGGTTCCGGTAGGGCGAGCAGCCGACCATCTGGCCCAGCATGATGCGGCTGGTGTGCTGGCTGATCGCGGCCAGCGTGGTCCAGCACTCGAACATCGTCTCGTGGGCGGGGACGGGGACGTTGTGGAAGTGGTCGTAGACCCAGAGCGAGTCGAGGCCGAGGTCCTCGGCCAGCTTGGAGACCTCGATGGCCTTGGCCCACTTGGCCTGCGGATCCTCGATCGACGCCAGCTCCATCTTCCAACCCTGCGGGATGAACACACCGAACGTGAGTGACATGGGGACTCTTCTAGCCTGGCGGCGGTGCGAGCGCACCACGTCTCCGGCTGCCTGGTGCTGATCATGTGCCTCGTCGGCTGCGCGCAAGAGGCGGACCGGGGCGCCCAACCGATCTCCCCAGGTCCGACCAGCACCACCACCGAGACCCCGGTGGTGGTCACCGAGCCGCCCACCACGACCACCACCGTCACCCTCCCGCCTCCCGTGCCGATCACGTGGAGGTCCTGCGGGGGCGACCTCGACTGCGCCACCATCGCCGTGCCGGTGAGCTACGACGACCCCACCGGTCCCGAGCTCGACCTGGCCCTGGTGCGCAACCCCGCTGACCTCCCCGACCAGCGCATCGGCACCGTGCTGGTGAACCCTGGCGGTCCCGGGGCCTCCGGGGTGCGACGGGTGGCACGCGGGTTCGAGGTGAGCCCGGAGGTGGCCGACCGCTTCGACATCGTCGGCTTCGACCCACGCGGCGTCGGCGGCAGCACGCCCATCAGCTGTGGGGCCGCTGTGCCCGCCTTCCGGGCCACCGATCTGTCACCCGACACCCCGCAGGAGGACACCGCGCTGGCTGCCGCGGCGCAGGCGGTGGCCGACGAGTGCCTCGCCACCGAAGGCGATCGGCTCGGCCACCTGGGCACCGCGGAGGTGGCCCACGACGTCGAGGTGATCCGCCGGGCGATCGGCGAGGACCGCATCAGCTTCGTGGGGCTCTCCTACGGCACCCTGATCGGGCAGCTGTGGGCCGACTCGTACCCGACGTCGGTGCGCGCCCTCGTGCTCGACGGCGTGGTCGATCCGGCCGCGGGCGGAGCCGGCGCGTCGCTGGAGCAGGCCGACGGGGTGAATGCGTCGGTGGACGCCATGGACGCCGCCTGTGCAGACGACCCGGCCTGCCCGCTCACGGCGTCCGGCGGGCTGCTGGCCTCCTACGACGAGCTGGCCCGACGTCTCGAGTCTGGTGAGGCAGCCGACGGCAGCGGACCCAACCAGCTCGCCTACGCCGCCTTCTATGCAACGTACGACACGGGCACGTGGCCGCGGCTGTGGGACGCCGTCGCCTTGGGGCTGACCGGCGATCTGTCCGCGGTGGATGACCTGGCGTTGTCCTACGAGCGGCTCGTGCCCTACGCGCCATTCGCCATCGTGACGTGCCTCGATGGCCCGCACCCGATGGGCTACGACGCGTGGAAGGAGTCGGCGACAGCCTTCACGCAGGCCTCGTCCCGCTTCGGCGCGGCACTGGCCAACGAGCTGCTGCCGTGCGCGTTCTGGCCCGCCGCCACCACCACGCCTCACCCCGTGCGCGCCGTCGGCGCCCCTCCCATCCTCGTGATCGGCAGCACCGGCGACGCTGCGACCCCCTACACGTCCGCCGTCCAGGTGGCCCGGACCCTCTCCTCGGGGGTGCTGCTGACGGCGGAGCTTGATGGCCACGTGGCCCTCGGCGACTCGGACTGCGTGGCGGAGCGCGCCACCCGCTACCTCGTCGACCTGGTCGTCCCGGAGGCCGGCGCGAGGTGCTGAGGGTCCGGCCCCAGGTTCGACCCCCGTCGGGCCTCCCACCTACTGTCCGAGGATCTCGACCACCGAGCCCAGGGGGAAGCGGTCGCATGGAGTTCAACCTCGCGGATGTGAACGATGCGGTCAGCGCGGCCATCCCGGATCGCGAGTGCATCGTGTGGCGCGATCGCCGCCTCACCTACGGCCAGGTCGCCGAGCGGACCAACCGGCTGGCCAACCACCTGCGGGGGGCCGGTCTCGGCGCCCACACCGAGCGGGACGCCCTGCAGGGTCATCAGAGCGGCCAGGACCACCTCGCCTGCTATCTCCACAACGGCAACGAGTACCTCGAGGCCATGCTCGGGGCCTACAAGGCTCGGGTGGCGCCGTTCAACGTCAACTACCGGTACGTGACCGAGGAGCTCCGCTACCTCTTGAACGACGCCGGCGCCACCGCCGTGATCTTCCATTCCGCCTTCGCCGACCGTCTGGCCGAGGTGCGGCCCGACCTCCCGCAGCTACGCATGCTCCTCCAGGTCGACGATGGTTCCGGCGCCGCCCTGCTCCCGGGAGCGCAGTGGTACGAGGACGCCCTCGCGAGCGCCAGTGCCGACGCGCCCGCAGCGCCCCGCAGTCCCGACGACCTGTACATCCTGTACACCGGTGGGACCACGGGCATGCCCAAGGGGGTGCTCTGGCGGCAGGCGGACATCTTCGTGGGGGCCATGGGCGGCCGGAACCTCGCGACCGGAGAGGAGTGGGAGAGCATCGAGCAGGTCGTCGAGGCGGCCACCAACGGGGGGGCGAGGCTCCTGCCGGCTCCGCCGTTCATGCACGGCGCCGGTCACTGGCTGGCCTTCAACGCCCTCGCGAGTGGCAACACGATCTGCATCCAGGACGACGTCGTCGGCCTTGACGCCGTCGACGTGTGGCGCACCATCGAGCGGGAGAAGGCGAACATCCTCCTCATCGTCGGCGATGCCTTCGGACGACCGCTCGTGGACCAGCTCGAGCTGGCCACCCGCGAGGGCCAGGCCTACGACCTCTCGTCGCTCCTCATGATCGTGTCGGGAGGCGCTCCGCTGAACTCGACGATCAAGGACCGGTTCCTCGCCCAGCTGCCCACCGTCATGGTGATGGACGCCGTCGGGGCGTCGGAGACGGGGAGCCAGATGTCGCACATGAGCGCAGCCGGCCGGTCGGCCAGCACCGGGACGTTCACGCCAGGACCTGGCGCGGCCATCGTGAGCGAGGACCTCTCGACGGCGCTGGCACCCGGCCACAACGAGGTCGGCTGGCTGGCCCAACGGGGCCGAGTGCCGCTCGGCTACCTCGGCGACGCCGACAAGACGGCCCGCACGTTCCCCGTCATCGACGGCGTTCGCTACTCGGTGCCGGGCGATCGCGCCCGCCTGACCACCGACGGGGTGATCGAGCTGCTGGGACGCGACTCGGTCACCATCAACTCGGGTGGAGAGAAGATCTTCGCCGAGGAGGTCGAGCAGGCCATCGCCCACCACCCCGACGTATACGACGTGGTCTGCGCAGGCCGGCCATCGGAGCGTTGGGGCCAGGAGGTCGTGGCCGTCGTGCAGCTGCGCGCCGGCGGCGTGGCCACCGCCGAGGACCTGCTGGCGGAGGCCGCCACCCACGTAGCCAGATACAAGCTGCCCAAGGCGGTCATCTTCCGCGACGCCATCGTGCGCTCCCCCGCCGGCAAGGCCGACTACCGCTGGGCCAAAGAGCAGGCCGCCCAGGAAGCCTGAGCCGACCTCCGCTCCGCTTCGGGCGCTCAGCCCGCGGCGAAGACGGGATCAGCGGGCGCCGATGGCGGCACCAACCGCCCGGGCCCGGGCGAGATCGACTCCAGCATGAGCAGCTGCTCGAAGCGGTCGGGCGGAAGCGGCGGGCTGAAGAGGTAGCCCTGCATCTCGTCACAGCCGAGCTCGTGCAGGCGCTCCAGCTGCTGAGTGGTCTCCACCCCTTCCGCCACCACCTGGAGGCCCAGGCCGTGGGCGAGGGCGACCACGGCTACGACGATCGGGGCGGTGCGGTCGTCACCGATGGTCGCGACGAACGACCGGTCGATCTTGAGCTTGTCGATCGGGAGGCCGGTGAGGTGGCTGAGGCCCGAGTAGCCCGTGCCGAAGTCGTCGATCGAGCACTGGACCCCCAGCGCCTTGAGCTCGAGGATCGTGCGGCACACGTCCTCCGGGTCCTGCATGACGAGGCTCTCGGTCACCTCGAGCTCCAGCAGGGCCGGGTCCATGCGGGTGGACCGCAGGATGCGGGCCACGGTGTCACCGATCTGCTGCTGCTGGAACTGGCGGAGGGACAGGTTCACCGCGACGACGAGCGGCTCGAAGCCAGCATCGATCCACGCCTGGTTCTGACGACACGCCTCGCCGAGGGCCCACTCACCCACTGGCACGATCAGGCCGCTCTCCTCGGCCAAGGAGATGAACGACGACGGCTGGAGCAGGCCGAGCTCCGGGTGCTGCCAGCGCAGAAGCGCCTCCATGCCCATCACCCGCCCGGTCGGCAGGTAGATCTTGGGCTGGTAGTGGAGGCGCATCTCGCCCCGCTCCACCGCGGTGTGGAGCTGGTTCTCGAGCTTCAAGCGCTCGTGGGCATGGTCGTTCATCGTGCGGTCGTACACGCAGAACGTCTTGCGCCCTCGCTGCTTGGCCCGGTACATGGCGACGTCGGCGTTCTCGAGCAGCGAGGCGGCGTCCTCGCCATCCCCCGGGAACACCGCGATGCCGATGCTGGGACTGGCGAAGAGCCGGTGTCCGTTGAGCGTGAAGGGCTCGCTGAAGCGCTCCAAGATCTTCGCGGCGACCGCGGTGGCCTCGTCGGGATCGTTGAGCTGCGGCAAGAACACGACGAACTCGTCGCCGCCGAGACGCGCGACCGTGTCCTCGGCTCGAGTGGCGGACCGCAGGCGCCTGGCCACCGCTTGCAAGAGCAGGTTGCCGACCGCGTGGCCAAGGCTGTCGTTGACGTTCTTGAAGCGGTCGAGGTCGAGGAAGAGCACGGCGCTGTGCACGCCGGTCCGGCGGGCGTGGGTGACACCGACTGCAGTCTTCTCCTGGAAGAGCCGGCGGTTGGCGAGCCCGGTCAGCTCGTCGTGGTGGGCGCGGTGCTCGAGCACGGCCCGGCCCTGCACGAGACGTACCAGGTAGGTCACCACGAGGAGCGACAACACCCCTGAGAGTGGGACGACGAGCCCCAGGGCGTGCCGGTCGTGCAGACCGATGCTCAACAGGGCGGGACCGAGCACAACTGCCCCGCCCAGCAGGCCGATCTGGGATCGGGGGAGCCGCTCCAGGGAGCCGAAGACCGGCTCCGTGGTGCGGGTGGTGTCGGGATGCAGCGCGGCCGCCCCGAGCAGGCCGAAGAAGACGAGCCCCGCTACCACCATCGTTCCGGACGCGAGCGTGCCGCCGGCGACTGTGGCCAGCATGGCGCTGAAGTCCTTGGCCAGCACCGCCCCCCAGGCCAGCACCAGCAGGCTGAAGCCGTGTCGGCCGCGGGCCCGCAGGTGCAGCACCTGCAGCCCTAGACCCACGACCATGAGATCGAGCACCGTCGGGGCCAGCATCTCGAAGGCAGGGCGGGTGGCGATCACGTCGGCTTCGGCCAGGCGGAGGATCGCGACCCAGCTGGCGAGCCCGGCGGCCACCGCACCGATGGCCGAGAGGAACAGTGCGTCGATGGTCCGCCTCGGGGTGAGATCGCGGATCATCACCAAGAAGCCTGCCGCGGCCAAGATCGCGGCGAGGGAGCTCGCCACCCACATCCGGCCGTCGACGGCCGGACCCAGCTCGTCCCCGAAGACCGCTGGCAGCACGTTGGGCATCACGAGCACCCCGACCGCGGCCGCAAAGGCGATGAAGGGGTCACGCTGGCGGGTCCACGACCGGGCCCGCCGTGACCGGAGCCGCGTCGAGGCGGAGATCAGCGCCGCCATCGTGATGACCCCAGCCAGGGCGAGCACGTCGGAACGAACGCCCTGGTCCGGCTGGCGGATCGCGGCGAGGGCCGCCACGACCGTCGTGAGGGCGATGCACAGCATGCTGGCCCGGACCGTGCCGCGGGCGTGGCCACCCTGAGAGACGTCGGCGGACTCCACCCCGTCCCGCGGCGGATCGCTGCCCGGGTCCTGTGCGAGGGCGCGCAGGTGACGGGCCCGCGCATCGCTGACCCCTGGCACCCCACCGATCCCCGGGAGTACACTCACGGTGGCGAACCTACCACGGTATGTGGCCTCTGACCAGGGCCTCCGCCACGGCGGCCCCGGTCGCTACAGCGGGAGCTTCCCGGTGGCGTTGCGGACGGTGCCGTTGTCCTTCCAGTCCGCGATCGTGCGCTGGGCGATGCGCATCTGATGGATCTCGTCGGCGCCGTCGGCGAACCGGGCCCAGCGGGCCTGCTTGGCCATGTCGGCCAGTGGGGTGTCGGTGGAGTAGCCGAGGGCGCCGTGCACCTGAATGGCCCGGTCGATGATGCGCCCGAGGCTGTTGGCGACGAAGTGCTTCGCCATCGACACCTCGGCGATGAAATCCTGGCCGGTGTCGATCAGGTAGGCGGCGTGGAGCACCATCAGCTTGCTCTGGTAGAGCTCCATGGCCGAGTCGGAGATCATCCACTGGATGCCCTGCTTCTCGGCCAGATAGCTGCCATGGCTGTACCGGTTGATCGAGCGGTCGACCATCATCTCCAGTGCGGTCTCGCACTGGCCCAGCCAGCGCATGCAGTGCGCCAGCCGGGCCGGGCCGAGGCGGTACTGACCCAGCAGGTGGCCCTGGCCTCGGCCGCCGAGCATCTGGTCCTTGTGCACCCGCAGGTCGGTGATGCGGATCTCGCAGTGGTTGTGGCCGCCGGACATCGTCTCGACGTCGCGGACGATCTCCCAGCCCTCGGACGGGAAGTCGATGATGAAGCACGAGTTGGCCGCCTGCGGGAGGTCGGGATCGTCCTCGGTGCGGGCGATGAGCAGCCCGAACTGGGCGCCGCGAGCCCCGGAGATGAACCACTTGTGGCCGTTGATCACCCACTCGTCACCGTCCTGGACGGCGTGGGTCTGGATGAGCGTGGGATCGGACCCGGCCACCTCGGGCTCGGTCATGGCGAAGCAGGAGCGGGCGTAGCCGTCGCACAGCGGCTTGAGGTACTTCTGCTTCTGCTCGTCGGTGGCCCAGTGCAGCAGGGTGTGCATGTTGCCCTCGTCGGGCGCCTGGGCGTTGAGGGCAAACGGGCCCATCCGCGACCGGGCCGCTTCGGCCGACACGCTGGCCATGGCCACGTGGCCCAGGCCCATGCCCCCCCACTCCTTCGGCATGTGCGGCAGCCACAGGCCCCACGCCTTGGCCTGGACCCGCATCTCGATGATGCCCTTGATCCAGTCGTCCCGGCCCCAGGCATCGGCATCAGCCTTGTCCTCGATGGGCTTGACGACCTCGGACACGAAGGAGCGCACCTTGTGGCGGATCTCCTCGATCTCGGGCGGGAAGGTGAAGTCGATGGCCATCCCGGGAGTCTGCCACGCCGCCTTGACCCGCGGGTCAAGGCGGGGCGTCAGGCCAGGCGGGCCCGCAGGAGGGGCCAGCGCGGATCGAGCCGCACGGCCGCCAGGTCGGGCTCCCCGTCCACCACGGTGGGTGCCCGGAAGCCGGCATCGGCGGCCTTCTCGAGCCAGTGCGTGGCCCGGTCGACGTTGCCCCCTTTGGCCCAGCTGCACGCCACCTCGAAGGCGGTCTGCGCCCTGCTCGGCGGGTTGGCCTCGAAGACCACCTCGCCCACCTCCGCGGCCTCGGTGAACCTGTCGGCGTAGTGGAGGTGCGTCTGGAGCGTGCCGGCGCCGTCGCGCCCCTTGCCGTCCGAGCGCTCCACGAGCCGACGGGCGACCGCGGTAGCCGCGCCGGAGCGAGCCAGCACCTCCGTGGCGATGAGGTTGGGGGGCCCGTTGGGGGCGAGCACGTAGGCGGCTTCGTAGAGCTCGAACGCGGCAGGGTCGCCGGTGGCCAGCGCAGTGGCGGCGCGCAGGTAGGGATCGGCACCAGCGCCAAGGGCCGTGGTCAGGCGCTTGCCGGTGGCGAGATCACCTTCGCGCAGCGCCGCCCAGGCCATCTGCGCGACACGCTCTGGGTCCTGCGTCCCCATGGCCGGCGCCATCGGCGGCGTGCCGACCACCGACAGCCTCGCCCGACCGCGCCGCGGCGGCGCGCTGCCCGCCTCGGGCGCGTCCACATGAAAGGCGTCGACGTTGGCGCCTGCCTGCTCCGCCCGGATCTCCTGCCAGTTGTTGAAGGCGAGGAACAGCGCGAAGAACCCGGCGTAGCCCTGATCGTGCGTGAAGGCCCAGATCCCACCGGCGACCGCGGCGACGATCGAGATGCGCCGGGCCGAGTGGATGCCGAACAGCTCGGCGGTGACGTTGCCGCCGTCGAGCGGCCGGATCGGCAACAGGTTCGCCACCGACCACCACAGGTTCTGGAAGGCCAGGAAGTACATCGGTCGCCAGAGGTTGAGTCCGCCACCGAAGTAGTAGTCGACGAGCTGTCGCTGACCCACGTCCGAGCCGAGCCACGAGCGGGTGGGGAGCCACAGCACGGCGAGCGCCGTCAGTGAGCCAGCCAAGCTGACCGTGATCCCCCGGGCTCGGGTGAGGGTCGATCGACGCGGGCTGATCGTCACGCCGCCGAAGCCGTGGAGGACGATTGCCGAGGGCTGCCCGAAGGCCTTCAGGGCGAAGCCATGGCCCAGCTCGTGCACGAGGATCGACACGAAGCTGCAAGCGACCCAGATCAGGACGATGTCGAGGCCCTCGTCGATGAAGCGGAGGCCCCACAGCCCGCTGATGACGAGGAAGATGGGCTCGACGCGGACCGGGATGCCGGCGATGCGGAAGTGGGGTTGGGCCGACACGACCCTGATCCTACGGGGCAGCGCGGAGCACGACAGCCGCGGGCGTGGCGGCGAGCGACGACGTGCGCCGATCGAAGCGGTAGCCGAGCGGGTGGCGGAAGGCGCTCAGGGCCTCGGGTCCCGCCGGCTGCTCGGTGAGGAGCCAGCGCACGAGGCTCCCCTTGAGGAGCTTGTTCCAGTGGCTCACGGTGCGACCCTCGGCGTCGAGGAACCGGACCGTGACCCGTCGGGCCGGCTCGCAGCGCGACCAGTCCACCGCGGCCTCGTGCTCGTTGGGGAGCAGGTCCCACACGACCCGATCGACGGTGAGCTCGGCCAGCACGGGGGCGAGCCGCGGCCGCCACCACGTCGAGAGCCGCCCGAGCCCGTCGAGCGAGGCCGACATCTTCAGGCGGTAGGGCGGGATGGGGTCGCCGGGCGCCACCAGGCCCCAGAGGCCGGACACCGTGCGCACCTGCGCGTCCCCGCGACGACGGGCGGCGGCGGGAAGCGTCGACCAGGCCAGCTCCCGGTAGAGCACCCCCGTGTAGCGCTCCATGGCGGGCAGCGTCGGCGCCCGGACCGGCGTGACCCCGGCCGCGCGTGCCGCCCGCAGCACCTCGCGGCGGGAGCGATCCAGCG
>Ga0209798_10000709_pt1 | contig 20320 bp, 16 predicted proteins | sample DOMMetBare3Fresh_FD_187475 | JGI IMG/M metagenome (GOLD analysis project Ga0209798, IMG submission 187475) | Wetland sediment microbial communities from St. Louis River estuary, USA, under dissolved organic matter induced mercury methylation -... | ecosystem: Environmental > Aquatic >...
GCTCGCGTGGCTCTGGCCCAGGAGCCGGCCCGCAGCGGCCAGGTCGCCCTGCTCGAGCGCAGACGCGAACTCCCGCACGCGCTCGTTCTCGGTCAGGACGTGCCGTAGCCGGCGGCGCGAGACACCGTCGAGGTCGTCCAGGGCCGAGACGTCCACCTCCGTGGAGCGCCCGGCGCCGACGAGTGCGAGGGCGTGCTCGAGCTGGGCCCTGCGCTCGCCGTACGCCGTGTTCTCGAGGCTTCGCTCGACGCCGGAGTCGACGATCAGCAGACCGGCCCCGGGCGGCACCGTGATGAGCCGGTGCTCGAGCGTGGCGCAATCGAGCAGGATCGCAGCGCCGGCACGCCCGAGCACGCAGGCGGCCTGGTCGAGGATGCCGCACGGCACCCCGACCGCACGCAGCTCGGCGCGCTGGCACGCCAGAGCGAGCTCGAGCGGCTCGAGCTCGAAGTCGGCGACCGCGCAGAGCGCGAGCGCGACGGCAACCTCGAGGGCGGCGGACGACGACAGGCCCGATCCGGCCGGAAGATCGGAGGCCAGTGACCCGGTGAGACCGACCGGCGGCCTCCCCGCCAGGGCCAGCTCGACGGCGACCGCTTGCGCGTACCGCGCCCATCCCGGCGCGGCCGGGCCACTGCCGTCGGCGGCGAAGGTCTCGGCGCGCCCGTAGCCGCTCGAGGTGAGGGTGATCGCCTCGGCGTCGGAGAGCACCTCGAGCGTGATCCCGTACTGGATCGCGACCGGGAGCACGAGACCGCCGCTGTAATCGGTGTGCTCGCCGATCAGGTTCACGCGGCCGGGAGCCCAGGTGACGACAGCCGGCTCCGGAGACTCCCGCATCAGCGAGAACGTAGCGGCTCGACCCGCAGCAGACTCGGCCGCCCGGCCGGCTCGCTCAGGCGAGCGCGGCGTGCACGCGTGCCTGGAAGTCGGCGATCAGCTGCTCGCTCTCGCGCATCAGGCGTCCCTGCGAGACGGCGCCCGACCCGAGCCCCGCCTGGACGGAGACGACGAGGTCGGTGTCCTCGCCCCCGACCTCGGCGTCGAAGGCCAGCACCTCGTCGATCAGGCCGGGGGGCACGTCGGCGCCGAACCAGTAGTCGGTCACCTCGATCGTGCGACCGACCCCGTCGGGAACCCACCGCTCGATCGAGATGTTCTGGGGGCCGGGGACGATGTTGATGGTGGTGTTCGGCCAGATGAGATGGAACTGCGAGTGCACGATCTCACCCGTGGGCAGGTACGGCGCCGAGCCGTCGCCGGCGAGCGCCGACGGGCGCACGGGGCCGATCTGGCTCGAGAAGGTGGGCGCCACCGAGAGCGCGTACGCGTCGGCGTCGACGTCGATGAGCTTGCTGAAGGCCTTGTGCGCGGTCGGGCAGTGGTAGCACTCGAGGTAGTTCTCCAGCGCCACCTTCCAGTTCGCTTCGATCGGCCACTCGTGGTGGGAGTGGAAGCGCAGGGTGGAGAAGTCGAGGCCGCTACGAGCGACGATCTCCGGCAGGGCGCCCAGCGTCTCGGCCAGCGGGCTTGCCTGAGGATCGGGGTTGACGAACACGAAGGGCCCCCACGTGCCGACGGCGACGGGAAGCAGGGAGAAGTCCGCGGGATCGAACCCCTCCTCCCTCTCGGAGCGCGGCGCCTTGCGCAGCGTGCCGTCGAGCTCGTAGGTCCAGGCGTGGTAGGCGCACTGCAGCGTCTCGCGGCAGCCCGACTCGCGCGCCACCGTGTAGGCGCGGTGGCGGCAGACGTTGACGAATGCGTGCAGCACGCCCTCGCGGTCGCGCGTGACGACGACGGGCACATGGCCTGCCTGCGTGGCGAAGAAGGACGACGGCTCGGCAACCTGCTCGGCCGGGCCTGCGTACTGCCAGCCACGGGCGAAGATGCGCTCGCGCTCGCGCTCGGCTACGCCGTCGTCCGTGTACCACGCAGCGGGCAGCGTCCACCCGTCCTCGAGCGGGTGCTCGAGCGGCGGCAGCCCTGCGACGGATCCGGCCTGGGTCGCGCTCATCGTCTCCGTTTCCTCGCTCGGGTCGTCCTGACTGTCCGGTCAGTCAGGATATCCACGATCTCGCGTATCGGTCAAGATAGGGCAGATGTCCGCCGTGAGTGCCCAACCCCAGACGGAACGGGTCGCCTCGATCCTCGAGGCCACCTGCCGCGTCGTCGTCCGCGACGGCGCACACGGCCTGCGGATGGCGAGCGTCGCCCGGGAAGCGGGGATCTCGAAGGCGCTCGTGCACTACTACTTCGCCACCCGCCAGGAGCTGCTGCGGAACGCGCTCGTCTTCTCCGAGACGCGCTGGGAGGAAGCACTCGACGAGGAGCTCCGCGGCCTGCGTACGGGGGCCGCCCGCCTGAAGCATGTGTTGCTCGTCACCGTCGACCCGAAGTCGCACTTCTCGGAGCAGCGCGCGCTGTGGAACGAGGTCTGGAGCACCTTGCGCTTCGACGACGACCTGCGACCCCTCGTCGAGCACTACTACCGTGCCTGGCTCGAGCGCATCGTCGCGCTCGTGGAGGAAGGGCGCAGCGACGGCTCCGTGCCGAAGAGGGTGAACGCGGCCGACGCGGGCTGGCGGCTCGCTGCCGCGGCCGACGGGTTCGACGCCCTGCTCTACGTCGGCCTCGCCACCCGAGAGGACGCCCGCCGACTGCTGCTGGGCGCACTGCAGCGCGAGCTCGCCGGGTAACGGCCCGGTCAGCCGGGGCGCGGCGCGAGCACGCGTACGGCGTCGGCAGGCAGGTGCAGCGTCACCGGCGCCCCCTGCGCGAAGGCGGGCACCGACCCGTCGTTCGGGATCGTCGCCTTCACCAGGTCGCCGCCGACGAGGCGCACGTGCAGCTCGTGGGCCGTGCCCACGTAGACCGCGCGCTCGACCATGCCCGGCAGCCGGTTCTCGCCCGGCGCATCCTGTGCCTCGACGCCGATCCGCTCCGGGCGGATCATCGCCTTCACTTCGCCGCGTGCCCCTGTGTCGCCGCGGGCTGCGCGCAGACTCCGCTCGCCGATCCGGAGCGCGCAGCCTTCGCCGTCGGCCTCCGCCTCGGCCGTGATCAGGTTCGAGACACCCAGGAAGTCCGCTACGAACACGGTCGCCGGCTCCTCGTACACCTCGCGCGGCGTGCCTGCCTGCTCGACGCGGCCGGCGCTCATCACGGCCACGCGGTCGCTCATCGTGAGCGCCTCCTCCTGGTCGTGGGTGACGAAGACGAACGTGATCCCGAGCTCGGCCTGGAGCGCCTTCAGCTCGACCTGCAAATCCTTCCGCAGCCGCGCATCGAGCGCGCCGAGCGGCTCGTCGAGCAAGAGCACGCGTGGCGTCAGCACGAGCGCGCGGGCGAGCGCCACGCGCTGCTGCTGGCCGCCCGAGAGCTGCGACGGCCGGCGGCCGGCATAACCGCCGAGCTGAACGAGGTCGAGCGCCTCCGCGACCCGCAGGCGGCGCTCCTGCTTGGTGAGCCGCTTGTACTTGAGCCCGAACTCGACGTTGCGGGCCACGTCCAGATGGGGGAAGAGCGCATAGCTCTGGAACACGGTGTTGACGCTCCGCTTGTGCGGCGGGATCTGGGCGACATCGAGGCCGTCGAGCAGGATGCGACCGCTCGTGGGGCGCTCGAAGCCGGCGATCATCCGCAGCGTCGTGGTCTTGCCGCAGCCGGACGGGCCGACCATCGTGAAGAACTCGCCGGGCGGCATCGTCAGGTCGATGCCGTCGACGGCGACGACCTCGTCGGGGAACCGCTTCGTCAACCCCTCCAGGCGAACCTCTCCTTGCACCGGCTCACACCTCCAGGGCGGCGGCGACGGCGGCGTCGCTGCCGCCGGCGAAGCGCCGGTAGACAAGGAAGGCCAGGGCGAGCGTGGCGAGCGTGATCACGAGCGCGACAGTGGCGAGCGCGTTGAGAGCGGGTGTCGGCGCGCCGCGGGCGCTCGAGTAGAGGAGCATCGACACCGTGGTGGTGCTTGCGTCGCTCGACAGGTATTGCGTCACCACGAAGTCGTCGATCGAGATCGCGAAGACGACGGCCGCGCTCGCGACGATCGCCGGAGCGAGGAGCGGCAGGAGCACGCGGAGCAGCTGGTCGCGGGGCGGCGCCCCCAGGTCGGCCGCCACCTCCTCGTAGTCGCGCCCGATCGAGACGAGGCGACCACGCACGATCACGACCACGTACGAGAGCGTGAAGGTCACCTGGCCGATCACCTGAGCCGTCGTGCCGAGCCCGATGCCGGGGAAGATCTTCAGGAACAGCAGCAGCAGCGCCACGCCCATCACGATCTCCGGGGTGACGAGGGGCAGGAGCATGACGGTGTTGACGGAGCCCGAGCCCGCCCCGCGCCACCGCTGCAGCCCGAGGGCGAGCGCGACCCCGAGCGGCGTCGCCACGAGCACGCACAGGACACCGAGGAGCAGCGTGTGCTTGAGCGAGCTCTGCAGGGCCGCGTCGTGGAACACGCTGCCGGTGGCCCCCGTGAACCAGCGGGTCGAGAAGCCCTGCCACGTCGTGCGCGAGCGCCCGTCGTTGAACGCGAACAGGATCGCGACGGCGACCGGCACGATCGACCACAAGACGTACACGGCGGTCACCAGCACGAGTCCCCGCGGCCGGCCCCAGGGGTTCCGGAGCCTGCTCACGCCTCACCCGCCCGGAGGTCGGCATCGGCGCTCCGCGTCGAGCGCAGGTAGTACGCCATCAGGACGAGCAGCACGAGGGCGAGGAGGAGCGTCAGCACGGCGCCGGTCACCTTCTCCGAGCCCTGGCGCGTGAACTGGTCGATCTGGTTCCCGATCATGTTGCACTTCGCCGAGGCGCAGACGAGATCCGGGGTGTAGTAGTCGCCGAACATGGGCAGCGCGATCAGCACGGAGCCCGCGAGGATCCCCGGCAGCGAGAGCGGCAGCGTCACCCGCCGAAACGCCTGGAAGGGGCTGGCACCGAGATCGCGCGCCGCCTCGATCTGCCGCTGGTCGATGCGGTCGAGCGAGGCGAAGAGCGGCAGGATCAGGAACGGCACGTAGCCGTAGACGAGCGCGATGATCACGGTCGTCGGCTGGCCGTCGAGCCAGCCTCCGCGCTCGGAGAGCAGGCCGAGCCAGATGAACAGCCGCTCGATGCCGACGTCGTGCAGCACGATCGTGCCCCAACCGCCCGGACCGAGCAGGTTGATCCACGCGAGCATGCGCATCAGGTAGTTGATCCAGAACGGCAGCACGAGGGCGAGCAGAACGAGCCCACGCCAGCGCCCGGTATGGCGTGCGGCGTAGTAGGCGACCGGGTAGCCGATCGCGAGCGACAGCGCGAGCGCGACCCCGACGAAGAGGAAGGTGCGCAGGAAGACGGTCAGGTACTGGCCGCCGCTGCCGATGTCCCGGAGCACGGTGAGCACGTAACCGACGTTCCAGTCCAGCGGGTTCCAGAACGGGACGGGCTCGGAGAGCGTGTTCTGGTTGCCGAAGGCGACGCTGACGACGGCGTAGAGGGCGACGAGGAAGAAGACGCTGAGCCACGCGACGCCGGGGAGCGCGAGCAGCCGCCAGGTCCAACGGGAGCCCATCATCCTACCCGGCCTTGAACTTCGACCAGGCCTGGTCCCAGAGCCGCTCGCCGGCCACGCTCAGCTGCAGGAGCTCCTGGTTGAAGGCGAACTGCTCGGGGCGGACGACGGCCCGCTCGAGGCTCTTCGGGATCAAGCCCTGGTCGAGGAGCGTCTGCGCGTCGATCCCGTTCTGGGGCGGCGTGTAGCCCGTGAAGTTGACGAAGTTGTCGTACGCGTTCGTCTCGTCGAGGAAGAAGTCGATGAAGGCATGCGCAAGCGCGGGGTTCGACGACGTGCGGCCGATGCAGAAGAAGTCGTTCTGGACGACGCCGTTGCGCTCGGGCGCCCAGTAGGAGAGAACGTCCGGCTTGACCCCCTTCGGCATGTAGTAGAACGCCCCTCCCAGCAGGTCGCCCGACCACGAGTGGTGGAGCCACGTCCTCGCTTCCGGCAGCGTCTGGTAGTCGGTGATCGCCACCTTGATGTTCGCGATCCGCGTGAGCTCCTTGAGGTCACGTCCCGCCTGCGCCACGATCGCCGGATCCTCGGTGTTGACGTCCGGACGGGTGCCCGCGCGCATGGCGTCGCGCATCATCGGCAGGCTGAGCGCGTCGCGCTTGTCGTCCAGGAGCCCGACCTTGCCGCGATAGGGTGAGGACTCCCAGAAGACGTCCCACGGGACGTCCATGGCAGCGATGTCCGTCGTGAGCTTGTCGTTGCGCCAGCCGATGCCGTCCGACCAGACGACGTAGGGAACGGTGAACCTGCTGCCGCGGTCGTAGGCTGGGTCACGGAGCTCCGGCCAGACGTTCTTCTCGAGATTCGGCAGGTAGGCGTGGTTGAGCGGCTGCAGCAGTTGTTGCGCGATCAGGTTGACGATGTTGGAGCCCGAGAGCCCCACGATCACGTCGAAGCTGACGGCTCCCGCCGCGAGCTTCGCGATCGCCTCGTCGGACGAGTTGTACGTCGCCACCTCCACCTTGACGCCGTGCTTCCTCTGGAAGCGCTTGAGGACGACGGGGTCGAGGTAGTCCGGGTAGTTGTAGACCTTCAGCGGCCCCCGCTCGGGCGTCCTGCCCTCGGGGAGCGGCTGGTTGTCCGCCTGGATCGCCCAGGTGACGCTGTTGTCGGGCCGCGGCAGAGGCAGCCCACCCGGCCCCGTCGGCTTCGCGACGACCAGCGGGGAGTCCGCTCCCCCCTCGCAGGTGCCGATCGGCGTCGTCGTGTTCTGGCAGCCGGCGAGCGCGCCGAGCGCGCCGACCCCGAGCGCTCCCCCCGCAGCGCCCTGCAGGAGCCGGCGGCGGCTGAGACCCGGTCTGTCCTTCGGGTGCGCCATGGACTGGCCGGGATTGAATCCCGGTCCTGACCGTGAAGTCAAGCGTCCCGGCGCGTAGGATCGCCGGCACCGTGCACGAGAAGCGCATCGAGATCCGCTGGCGCGACGTCGACGCGTACCGCCATGTCAACAACGCGGTCTACGCGACCTACCTGGAGGAGTGCCGGGACGAGCTCGCCGAGAAGGTGCTCGCCGACGTGGGAGACATCTGGGACTACGTGCTGGCCCGCGTGGCGATCGACTTCCGCCGCGAGCTGACCCAGGACGACGACGAGGTCGTCGTCCGCTGCGCCGTCGACCGCGTCGGGCGCTCGAGCGTCACCCTGCGCGAGGAGATCCGAACGCGGGACGGCGAGCTGTCGGCGGAGGCGGAGGCGGTGCTCGTGGCGCGTGACCCGGCGACGGGCCGCTCCCGGCCGCTGACCGACCCGGAGCGCGAGGCGTTCGAGCGGGCGCGCTCGGGCGGCTGACACTGACCGCGCACGTCGTAATCGTCGGAGCCGGCTTCGCGGGCCTCGCCGCCGCGGACGCTCTCGCCCGGGAGGGCGTCGACGTCACGGTACTGGAGGCGCGCAACCGGGTGGGCGGCAGGGTCTGGTCGCAGGAGCTCGGGAACGGCGCCGTCGTCGAGCTGGGCGCCGAGTTCGTCCTGCCCGGCAACGACACGATCCGGACGTACGTCGACCGCTTCGGCCTGGGCTGGTGGGACAAGGGCATGCGCTACGGGGAGCGCGAGCCGCGCGGAGGTATCGGGGTCGATGGGCCGCGGTTGCGAGCCGCGCTCACCGAGATCGCGGCGGCGGTGGCCGTGCCCGGGCTCGACGGCGTCTCGGCCGCCGAGCTGCTGAACCGGCTCTCGCTCGACGCCGGCGCCCGCGAGGCGGTGCAGGCGCGCCTCGAGGTGTCGTGCGCCGCCACGGCAGACCGGGTGGAGGCCGCCACCCTCGCCGGCCTGGCCGCCCACTCGGGCGACGTCTCGCCGAGTGTGGCCCGGGGCAACCAGCGCGTGGCGCTCGCCCTCGCAGACCGGCTCGGGGACGCCGTGCGCCTTGCGAGCCCGGTGGAGCGCGTGGAATGGAGCCCGACCGGCGTCCTCGTTCACGCGGGCGGCGGCGCGGTGGAGGCCGACCGGATCGTGCTCGCCGTCCCTGCGAGCGTGATCGGCCGGATCGAATTCGACCCTCCCCTGCCCGAGTCGCTCCGCGCCGCGTACGCGGCCGTCGAGTACGGGCACGCGGCCAAGCTGTTCGTCCCGCTCGCGGCTCCCGCACCTCCGAGTGCGGTGCTCTCCGTCCCCGAGCGCTACTGGACGTGGACCGCCACCGGCGACGGGGAGGTGCAGCCGGTGGTTCATGCGTTCGCCGGCTCGGCGCCTGCGCTCAGGCGGCTCGAGGTCGAGCGCGGCGCCGGCGCGTGGCTCGCCTCGCTCGCCCGGCTGCGACCGGATCTCGCCCTCGCACCCGAGCAGGCGGTGCTCTCGACGTGGGACGACGACCCGTGGGTCGGGGCAGCCTATTCCTGCGCCGCGCCGCCCCCGGATGCGTGGCGGCCGGCCGGTGTGTTCCACGCCTGCGGCGAGCACACGGCGGGCGGAAACCGGGCGCTGATGGACGGCGCGCTCGAGAGCGGCCTGCGCGCCGCCGGCGAGGTGTCGGCAATCCTCCGTGCGATGGCGTAGTCTCCGGGGTCGAATCCTGACCGTACGGTCAGTTGGCGCCCCGCCCAGGAGGTTCGTCCGTGATCGTCCCCGAGCTCCCCGCAGAGATCCGCGACCTGAAGCAGCGGGTCGGCCGCTTCGTCGAGGCCGAGGTCTACCCGCTCGAGCAGCGAATCGTCGAGCGCAACGCGATCGACCCGGACAAGGTCGACACGCTACGGGCGAAGGCGCGGGCGGAGGGCTTCGCGATGCTGAACATGCCCGTGGAGCAGGGCGGGCAGAACCTGTCGATGCTCGGCCAGGTCGCGCTCGAGGAGGAGTCGGGCAAGGCGACGAACGGGCTCGGCTTCGCGGTCGTCGACCGCGGGCCGCGGGAGCTGCTCGAGATCGCCACCCCCGATCAGATCGAGCGGTACGTGATGCCGATCGTGCGCGGCGAGTACCGGGAGGCCTGGGCGCTGACCGAGCCGGGCGCGGGCTCGGACCTGTCGGGATTGCAGGCAACCGCGGTTCGGGACGGCGACGACTGGATCCTGAACGGCGAGAAGTGGTTCGTCACGAGCGAGGGCGACCCGGGCTTCTACATCGTCGCCGCCGTGACCGGCGACGAGCAGACGCTCTTTCTCGTCGAGCCCGGCACCCCCGGGCTCGAGATCAAGCGCACACCACGGTTCCTGCACGACCCGTACCTCGACCACCATCCCGAGATCGTGCTCCGCGACTGCCGCGTGCCCGAGGCAAACCGCGTGCCCGCGAGCGGCGACGCCGGGGCGAAGGAGTGGATCCTCGTGGAGCGCCTCTTCATCGCGGCGCGCTGCTGCGGTGCGGCAGGGCGCCTGCTCGACGAGGCGACGGCGTACGCACAGGAGCGCGTCGCGTTTGGAGCGCCGATCGCCGAGTACCAGGGCGTCTCCTTCCCGCTGGCCGACTCGCTCACCGAGTTGCTCGCGGCGCGGATGCTCACCTACCACGCCGCGCACGCGTTCGACACGCTGGCCGACCGCAAGGTGGTGCACGGCAAGGTGTCGATGGCGAAGCTGTACGCGTCCGAGATGGCGGGCCGGGTCGCTGACCGCGCGGTGCAGATCTTCGGCGGCCGCGGCTACATGCACGACTTCGCAGCCGCCCGCTTCTACCGGGAGCTGCGCGTCGACCGAATCTGGGAGGGAACGAGCGAGATCCAGCGGCTGATCATTGCCCGCGGCCTGCTGAAGCGGGGCGCGGCGCCCTACCTCGGCTGGGAGTCGTAGCCCGGCGACTCTGGAAGGCCCTGCTCTCCAGCCAGAGAGGCCGCCCGCGCAGACATGGAGGCGCAACGAGAGCTCGTCAAGGCCGGCCCGAGCGACTGCCGGAGTGGGCCTCTCTAGCCCCAGCCGGGATGGAGCAGGAGCGGGAGGGCTCCCCTGGCGATCCGGGCGGGGTAGTAGATGGTCAGGGCAAGGTTGAGCGTCCTCGTGGGTCTCGATCCCCGCCAGTACTGCGGAATCCCCAGTTGCTCGAGGTCGAGACGCACGAAAGCCTGCCAGTAGTCGCGGCCTTGTGCAGGTGGCTGCAGACGCACGGTTACGCCGCCGAGGACCGCGCTCACCCTGCTGGCGCGCCTCGCCGTCCAGACCGCGATGCCAACCCGGCCACATCTGGTGGTGTTGCTGAGCGGGCACGCAACGCCGAGATACGGGGACCGTGCGAGGCCTAGGCCTGCGCTCTCGCTCCCAGCTGAATCCCGGACAGGCGAGCTGACCTGACGACCGGCGAAGGCGCCCGTGGCGAGGCCTGCGGCACCGAGCGCGAGGGCGACCAGCAAGACGGCTCCACGGGTCTGCCGGGCCGCCTTCACGCGCCAGTCCGAGGGCTCCACGAGTCGAATACCCCACTTGTACGCCCTCGACCGTCTCGCACACAAGGGAGCGGCAGTCAGCGTGAGTGTGGAGACCAGCTGCGCACGGCGCGCCGTCACGGACCCAGGAGGACCTCGCCGAGTTGGCCGGTCACCCCCGCGTCACGTCAGCAGGGTGCTGCGCGAAGAGCAGGCCGAGGCGTCGTGGCGATGGGAGCGCCGTCGTATCCGGGTGCTCTCGCCTGGCGGGCTAGCCGTCCGCGTGCGTGGGCTTCCACGTCCGTGACGCGGCGTTGGCCCGGCGCCAGGCTCTGCGGCGGCGCGCCGGCCTCCAGCCCGCTGCCGGGGCGTCGGGCGGCGCGTCCATCGGGCTCGCCTGCTGGGACGGTGGAGTGACGATTCTCGCGGCCATCAGCGCGGCGGCGACCTGTCTCATCTCGGCTCCTCGAACGACGACGGGGTCACCTCCTGACGGTAGGGGCTCGCACGGCACGCGTCTGTCACGGCCGTGACACTCGGAGTGTGTCGGCCGTGACACTTCCTGCACGGGCGCGGCGGCGGGAGAGGGGCGGCTGATCGAACGACCGCATGATCTAGCCCGCCGGAACCGGCGCCGCACGAGCCGCGGAGGCTGGGGCCTCCCGGGGGGCTCCGCCGACCGTCGCCCTGCTTGCTGCCCAGCGTCACCCGTGCCTTTCGGCGCCGGTCGGCTCCAGGTCGTCGTGCACGTGCCGGCCGACCTTCTTGTCCGGGCGCGCGACGAGGAAGTAGACCGCCCCGACGACCGCGATCACGAACATCACGAGGAGCGTGATCCAGTCGATGTTGAAGTAGCCGCGCGGGCTGCTGAGGCCGGACGGGTACACGACGTTGACCAGCATCAAGCCGAGATACCCCGCGGCCACGATGAGGACGGGCCAGGCCCACTTGCCGAGCCGGAAGCTTCCCTCCGGGACCCAGCCGCGGCTCCGGGCGACGATCGCGGCAATGACGGTGAGGAGGAACGAGAGGTAGATCCCGCTGACCCCGAAGGACACGAGCGCGAGGAGAGCGTTGACGTTCGCGGGGTAGGTGACGAACCAGATGTGCTTGTCCTCGCCGGGCGAGTAGTAGACGAGGAAGACGAACAGCGTCGTGATGAGAGCGCCCGAGACCAGGGAGTTGACCGGCGTCTTGAATCGCCGGTTGACCTTGGCGAGCCACGCCGACGCAGGGAGTGCGCCGTCGCGCGCGTACGAGAAGCCGAGCCGGGCGCCCGCGCCCTGGACGGACGTGCCGCAGGAGAAGAAGGCGAAGATGATCAAGAGCAGCAGGAAATCCTGCATGGCGGGAGAGAGCTGCCCGAGGATGAACGGCACGCCGCCGCCGTCGACGGTCGCCTTGACCGGATCCTGGGACGGCATCGCGAGCAGAAGCCCTGCGATGAGGATGAACGACGAGATGCCGCCCCAGATGAGCGCCCAGCGCATTGCTTTCGGGATCTGCCGGCCCGCGTCCTTCGTCTCCTCGGCGATGTCGCCGGCCGACTCGAACCCGTAGAAGATGTAGACGGGCGCGAGCACGGCGATCAGGGCGGCGCCGGTGAGCCAGTTGCCGCTGAAATCGAGGCCGAGCGGGTTGCTCGCCGCGTTCTCCACCCCCTGGGTCGTGAAGAGGAAGCCGAGACCGTGGTGGAAGCCGTGGATGAGGAGGATGAGGGCGATGCCGAGGGTGCCAACGATCTCGACGTAGACGCCGAACTGCGCCACGCGGCCCATCACTTGGGCGCCGGTGATGTTCAGGCCGGTCTGGATTGCGAGGAGAATCAGCGTGATCACGAGGATCGTCGTGTGGTCGGTCGCGTCGAGGTTCCAGCCGAACCAGTTGTGGGTGAGCGCGGTGACGTACGAGACGACACCCGTGTCGACGGCGGCAACCGTGATCAGGAGGGCGAGCCCGTAGAACCAGCCGACGAACCACCCGTACGCGCCGCTGACGGAGAACTTGCTGTACTGGTAGAGCGCTCCCGCGACCGGGTAGTGGCTCGCGAGCTCGCCGAACACGAGCGCGACGAAGAGCATCCCGATCACCGGGATGAAGGTGAGCCAGACGTAGGCGGGACCGCCGGTGCCGACGCCGAGGACGAAGAGCGTGTAGATGCCGACCATCGGCGACAGGTAGGTGAAGGCGACCGAGAAGTTGGCAAAGAGCCCCAGCACACGGTTCAGCTGCGGCTTGTAGCCGAGGCTCTCGAGCCGTGCGTCCTCGCTCTGAGCCGCGCTCGGTACCGGGGCGGTTGTCTCCTGCATGGCTCCTCCTGTCATGGGCCGCTGGGCGGCGCCAATCTACAACCTCGTGCGGAGCATTACTACGTGCCGCCGTGACCGTGCTTCGGCGGCTTCCGACGCGCCGCCCGGAGCCCGAATCCTCCTGTCAGGAGAGGACGATGCGGGCGTCGAGGCCGAGCGCGCCGCCCGGGGTGACGAGCAGCGGGTTGACCTCGATCTCGGCGATCTCGGGGTGCGCTGCGGCGACGCGCGAAAGAGCCGCCGCCGCCTCGGCTGCGGCGCGGATGGCGAGCGCCGGCCGGCCCCGAGCGCCCGTCAGCACGCCGGCGCCGCGGAGTGAGCGAAGCAGCTCTTCCACCTCGTCGGCACCGGCCGGCGCCAGCGCCACGGCGACGTCGCGCAGCAGCTCCGCGTAGATGCCGCCCAGGCCGACGAGCACGAGCGGCCCGAAGCGCGGGTCGCGCCGGCAGCCGACGATCAGCTCGACGCCGCCCGCCGTGTCGACGAGCGTCTCGACGGAGTAGCCCTCCGGCGCCAGCCGCCCCTCCATGTCCGTGGCGGCTGCGGCGACCGCCGCATCGTCGGCGAGCCCGAGCGCGACTCCGCCCGCGTCGGACTTGTGCAGCAGCCCGAGCGCCTTCAGGACAACCGGGTAGCCGAGGTCGGCAGCAGCCGCTCGGACGTCCTCGACCGAGGCAGCGCGGCGGGCCACAGCAAACGGCACGCCGGCCGCAGCGAGCAGCTCGCGCGACTCGAAATAGCCGTCGCTCCGCACGGGGTCGGCTGTCTTCCCCATGTCGGCCACCCCGGTACCCGGGTGCAGCTCCTGCTCGACGAGTGCGGCCAGCGTCGTGATCACGGCTTCGATGTCGCGGTAGACGGGGACCCCGCCGGCGCGCAGCGCCCGGGCAGGCCCCGAGTCCCAGAACATCGCCTGGGCCAGGAGAGGGCGCCCGGTCCTGCCGGCCGCAGCCGCGATCGAGCGTGCAACCTCGGTCTCGCGCTCGGCGAAGGCCTCGTTCATCTCGCTGTAGCCGCCGAAGTACCCCGTGAACACCACGGCGTCGACCTCGCCGGACACGAGCACAGCCTCGGTCACGCGCTCGAAGTTCCAGAAGTCCTGCTCACCGGCGCCCGCGAGGTCGACAGGGTTCGTGGTGATGATCGTCGGCGCAATCGCCGTCAGCTTCGCGCTCAGCTGCTCAGAAAGATGCGGCAACTCCAGTCCGGCCGCCGTTGCGAGGTCGGCGGAGACGACCCCGGTGCCGCCGCCGTCGCCGACGATCGCGATGCGGCGACCTCGCGGCCGATGCGGCGCGAGGCAGGCGAGCGCCACGTCGACGAGCTCCTTGGGTGTGGCGACGCGCTGGATGCCCGCCGCGCGACAGGCTGCAGCGACCACCGACGAATCGCTCGCGAGGGCGCCGGTGTGCGAGGCGGCGGCGCGGGCCCCGGGCTCGCTGCCGCCGGCCGCGAGCAACACGACCTGCTTGCCGGCGGCGAGTGCGGCAGCACCTGCCCGCGCGAACGCGCGCCCGTCGTGGAAGTCCTCGCAGTAGACGGCGATCACGCGCGTGGCTTCGTCGGCGGCGAGCGCCTCGACGAGCTCCGCCGCGTCGATGTCCGCCTGGTTGCCGAGCGAGGCGAACCGGGAGACGCCGACCCCGTACTGGGAAGCCAGCAGGCTCACCTCGAGCGCCAGGTTTCCGCTCTGCGAGATGATCCCCAACGAGCCGGGCGTGAACTCGTTCGAGCCGAGATCGAGCTCTGCCGCAGCGTCGTAAACGCCGAGGCAGTTGGGGCCGAGCAGCACGGCACCTGCCGCGCGCACACGTTCCACGGCGGCCCGTTCGCGGGCCTTTCCTTCCTCGCCGAGCTCTCCCAGGCCGGCCGTGATGGCAACGATCGCGCTGGCGTCGGCGGCGAGAGATGCCTCGATCGCCTCCTCGAACGCGCCGGCAGGGAGGACGATCACGACGAGCTCGGGCGCTTCGGGCAGCTCGTCGAGCCCCCGGAAGGCGTGGTGCCCGAGGATCTCACCGCCGTTGCGGTTGACGAGCCAAACGTCGCGCCGGTGTGCGCCGCGGAGAGCCCCGGCCGCGACCCAGTGGCCCCACTTGGCCGGATCGCCCGAGGCACCGAGAACGGCGACCGAGCGTGGGTCGAAGAGCGGCCGCAGGTCGCGCACGGCAGAAGACTACGCGACACCCGGATCGCCGGATCGGCGCGAAGCGAGGCGAGTGGGTGCGCCGGCTGTGGACAAGGTGTTGCACGTCCGTCACAAAGGGTGTCTCCCCCAGGGAGACACCCTGGGGGAGACACCCTTGTTGGAGACGACCGCGCGGGAAGGCCGTTGGCCGCGCTGTCGGTCGGCTCGGCATCGTCGGCGCGGAGCCCGGGGTCGGAGCCCGAATGGGGCTCTACGAGAGGCCGCGGGCCTTGCGGCTCGCGGCCTGCTGGCGCCTGTTGGCGGCGAGCTCGACCTTGCGCAGCCGGATCGAGACGGGCGTCACCTCGACGCACTCGTCCTCGCGGATGAACTCGAGGGCCTGCTCGAGCGAGAGCGGCCGCGGCGGGATCAGCCGCACGAGCTCGTCCGAGGTCGAGGCGCGCATGTTGGTGAGCTTCTTCTCCTTGGTGGCGTTCACGTCCATGTCCTCGGAGCGCGCGTTCTCGCCGACGATCATCCCCTCGTAGACACCGACCCCGGGTGCCACGAAGAGCGTCCCGCGCTCCTGCAGGTTCGAGATCGCGAAGCCGGTCGTCGGGCCTTGCCGGTCGGCGACGAGCGACCCGCTCGGCCGGGTGCGCAGCTCGCCGTGCCAGGGCTCGTAGCGGTCGAAGACGTGGTGGAGGATCCCCGTGCCGCGGGTCTCGGTAAGGAACTCGGTGCGAAACCCGATCAGGCCCCGCGCGGGAACGAGGTACTCGAGCCGCACCCAGCCGGTGCCATGGTTCACCATCTGCTCCATCCGCCCCTTGCGCAGGGCGAGCAACTGCGTGAGGACACCGATGTACTCCTCCGGCGCGTCGATCGCGAGCCGCTCCACGGGCTCGTGCACCTTGCCGTCGACCTCCCTCGTCACGACCTGCGGCTTGCCCACCGTGAGCTCGAAGCCCTCCCGCCGCATCAGCTCGACGAGCACCGCCAGCTGCAACTCGCCGCGGCCCTGTACCTCCCAGGTGTCCGGTCGCTCGGTAGGGAGCACGCGCAGGGAGACGTTGCCGATCAGCTCGGCGTCGAGCCGGCTCTTCACCTGGCTCGCCGTCAGCCTCGTCCCCTCGAGCCCGGCGAGCGGCGACGTGTTGATGCCGACCGTCATCGAGAGCGACGGCTCGTCGACCTGTTCCACCGGCAGCGGCCGCGGATCGTCGACGTCGGCCAGTGTCTCTCCGATCGTGACCTCGGGAATGCCGGCCACAGCGACGATGTCACCGGGCCCGGCCTCGGCCGCCTCGACGCGGTCGAGGGCCTCGGTCACGTAGAGCTCGGTCACCTTGGCGCGCTCGACGGTGCCGTCGGCGCGACACCAGGCGACCTGCTGCCCCTTGCGGATGGTGCCGTTGCGCACCCGGCAGATCGCGAGCCGGCCGACATACGGCGAGGCGTCGAGATTCGTGACGAGCGCCTGCAGCGGGTGCCCTTCCTCGTAGACGGGGGCCGGGATCGTCTCGAGCAGCAGCTCGAACAGCGGCCGCAGGTCGTCGGCCAGGTCGTCGACGGTCAGGCCTGCCCGGCCCGCCCTCGCGTTGCAGTAGACGATGGGGAACTCGATCTGGCCCTCGTCGGCATCGAGGTCGAGGAACAGCTCGTACACCTCGTTGACGACCTCTTCCACGCGTGCGTCGGGCCGGTCGACCTTGTTGACGACGAGGATCACGCGGAGCCGCGCCTCGAGCGCCTTGCGCAGCACGAAGCGGGTCTGCGGCAGCGGCCCCTCGCTCGCGTCGACGAGCAGCAGCACCCCGTCGACCATGCGCAGCCCTCGCTCCACCTCGCCGCCGAAGTCGGCGTGCCCCGGCGTGTCGACGATGTTGATCTTCGTCTCGCCGTACTGGACTGCCGTGTTCTTGGCGAGAATCGTGATGCCCTTCTCGCGCTCGAGGTCCATCGAGTCCATCACCCGCTCGGCGATGTCCTGGTTCTCGCGGAACGAGCCGGACTGCCACAGCATCGCGTCGACGAGTGTCGTCTTGCCGTGGTCGACGTGCGCCACGATGGCGACGTTGCGGATGTCGTCGCGGCCAGGCACCGAGGCAGGGTAGCCGCGAGGCGGAACGCCGGCGTAACAGCACCGATCCGGAAGGAAGGACAGCGCTCCGTCCGACCCCGTTTTACATGCTGCTTACGCATGCACCACAGGCGTCTTACCGCGAGGGGCGACGATAGGGCCATGAAGATCGCCCTGCGTGTCGTTCTGATCGCGCTCGGCGCACTCCTGCTCGCCGGGCCGGGACCGGCTCTGGCCGCACCGGCCGGCCTCACGACCGACCAGGGCGTCGTCCAGTCGGTCTCCCCGACGACTATCGTCCTGCGATCGCTCGACGGCACCCTGATCACGCTCGCCGTCGGGCCTGCGACGCGTGTGAAGCTGAACGGGTTGCCGGCGCAACTCAGCGACGTCCAGCCCGGCTTCGTGGCCGCCGTCGTGCACAGGGGCGCCCGGCCGGCCGTCGTCGTGCGCGCGTTCGGCAAGGTGCCGCTGGTGACCGATCGCGGCATCGTCACCGCGCTGTCGTCCCTGTCGATCGCGGTGCGCACGGCGAGCGGAGCCACGCTCTCGATCCCGCTCGATGCGTCGACCCGCTTCCGGCGCTTCGGGCTCCCGGTGGCGCGCGCCGCCGCCCGGCCGGGCGCGCTCGTCGAGGTCGTCCATCCCGCGGAAGGCCCGGCCCGGGTCGTCCGCGTGCTCAAGCGCGGGTGACGCACGGAACCCACCCCGGCGGCACCATCCTGCTCGTCGAGGACGAGGAGGACATCGCAACGCTCGTGCGCACCTATCTCGAGCGCGACGGCTTCCGGGTCGTGTGGGCAGCGCGAGGCGTCGACGGGCTGCTCGCGCTCGAGCGCGACGATGTGCGCCTCGCGATCCTCGACCTGCAGCTCCCCGACTCCGACGGCTTCGACCTCTGCCGCGCCATCCGCGAGCATTCGCGCCTGCCGATCGTGATCATGACCGCACGCGACGAGGAGGTCGATCGCATCACCGGGCTCGAGCTCGGAGCCGACGACTACGTGACGAAGCCGTTCTCGCCTCGCGAGCTCGTGGCGCGGGTGCGAGCGGTGCTGCGGCGGTCCGATCCGGACGCCGACGACGAGGTCGTGGCGGCGGGCGACCTGCTGCTCGAGCGTGGCGGCCGCACGGTCACGGTCGCAGGGCATCCCGTCGAGCTGACGGGCAAGGAATTCGACCTGCTCGCCTTCCTCCTCTGCCACCCGGGCCTCGTGATGTCCCGTGAGCGCCTGCTCGACCGCGTGTGGGGCCTCGAGTTCCCGGGTGGCACCCGCACCGTCGACGTCCATGTCGCGCAACTCCGCAAGAAGCTCGAGCGCCCAGGCCTGATCCGCACGGTGCGCGGCGCCGGCTACAAGAGCGTCGTGCCGTGAGCGCCACGCAGGCCCGGCGGCCGCGCTCGCTCCGTTCACGCCTGTTCGTCGGGATCGCCGCCACCGTGGCGGTGTCGATCGCCGTCACCCTCGCCGTCGGCGCCCTGCTGACGCGCCGCTCGCTCGACGAGGACGCCCGCCGCTCGCTCGCGCGGCAGGCCGACCTGGTCGCGGCCCAGCACGAGGTGACACCGATCGAGGGGAAGGGCTCGGCGCAGATCGGACGCTTCCTGGCGACCGAGCAGGAGCGCCTCGCCGTCCTCACGCTGGCCCAGGCCGAGCTGCTGCTCCCACCCAGCGGAGCAGCCGACCTGCGGGCACGCGGCTCGGCCGAGGGAACCGTCGAGGTACGCGGCGAGCTCTTCCTCTACGCGGCCCGGACCGCTGACGGCGACGCCGTCGTCCTGCTGCGCTCGGTGCGCAACCAGTCCGCCGACTGGACGCCGTTCCTCGCCGGCCTCGGCCTGGCGGGCCTGGTGGGCGCGCTGCTGGCAGCACTCGTGGCGCTCGCGCTGGCACGCGCGGTCGCGCGTCCCGTGACGCGCGTTGCCGACGCGAGCCGGCGGCTGGCAGCGGGCGAGAGCCCCGACCCGCTTCGCGTGGAAGGGCCGGACGAGGTGCGCCAGCTCGCGACTGCCTTCAACGAGCTCTCCGAGGAGCTCCACCTGGCGCAGGATGCGGAGCGCGCCTTCCTGCTCTCGGTCAGCCACGAGCTGAAGACGCCGCTGACGGCGATCCGCGGGCACGCCGAAGGCCTCTCCGACGGCGTCGTCGAGGCCGAGCGCGCAGGAGGCGTGATCGAGCGCGAGGCGCAGCGCCTCGAACGCCTGATCCATGACCTGCTCGACCTCGCCCGGCTGCGCCGCCGCTCCTTCTCCGTCACCACACAGCCCGTCGACCTGGGCGAGATCGCGCTCGAAGCCGTCGCCCGGTACGAGCCGCAATCCCACGCCTTCGAGGTGGGCCTCGAAGCCGCCGTCGCACCGGGTGCAGGGGCACTCGCCGATCCGGGCCGCACACTGCAGGCGCTCTCCAACCTCGTCGAGAACGCGCTCCGGTGCACCCCTCCCGGGGGCAGCGTCCGCATCGCCGCGGCGCGCGGCAGGCTCGACGTCGCCGACGACGGCCCCGGTATCGAGGCTGGCGACCTCGACCGCGCCTTCGAGCGCTTCTACCTGTGGGACCGCTACGGCGCCGACCGCCCTGTCGGCACGGGGCTCGGGCTCGCGATCGTAGCGGAGCTGACGCACGCGATGGGCGGCAACGTCGCCGTCGCGAGCGAGCCCGGTGCAGGCTCGACCTTCTCCCTCCTGCTCCCGCCTGCGGACCCGCCTCCGCGCACGGCCGAGGGCGAGGCGCTTTACGTGCGTCTTACGCAGCGCTGAAAGGCCGCGAACAGTCCCCTCCTAGCGTGGGTCTTGTAAGCCAGATCTCAACAGGAGGAAACGAGATGAAGCGCAACAGGATCATCGTGGGGGCGGTAACAGCGCTGGTGGCCCTCGTCGCAGCCACCGCCGCGCTCGCGGGGGGCCCCAACGGGAAGGTGCTGTACCGGTTCGTGGGTCAGCTCCAGAGCGCACCGTCGGGCTCGTCGCTGAGCGTCGCCGTCCAGGGCGGCAACCGGCAGGCACTGCAGGCGATGCTGGGCCAGAGCCAGGTGCAGGCCTTCATGACCAGTCCGCAGACCGTGTTCCTGAAGTGGGCGAACGGCGTGCCCGCCGTGGTCAGGATCGGCGACCTCGCCCAGGGCGACTACGTCGCGATCAACATCCGGGCGCCGCGGGACGCGACGCTCGCCCAGCTGCTCGCGACCGCTCCCGGCATCGTCGGGGATCACGGCACCACCTGGAACAGGCCGGACAAGCCGCTTTACCTGTTCCGCGGCACGCTCGTCTCCACGGCCGCCGGCACGGTGACGGTGGACGTGAAGGGCGGCAACCGTCACGCGCTGCGGCTGCTGATCGGCCAGCCGGCCCGGCAGACGTTCGCGACCGGCGGCGAGACCGTCTTCCTGCACTGGCAGGGGCGCATCCCGACCGTCACCTCCGCCGCCAACCTCGAGGTCGGCGCCCG
>Ga0209798_10000710_pt1 | contig 20315 bp, 18 predicted proteins | sample DOMMetBare3Fresh_FD_187475 | JGI IMG/M metagenome (GOLD analysis project Ga0209798, IMG submission 187475) | Wetland sediment microbial communities from St. Louis River estuary, USA, under dissolved organic matter induced mercury methylation -... | ecosystem: Environmental > Aquatic >...
TGCAAAGAAAGTAATGGACGAGCAGCATTATAATATTGAGTTTATAGTTACAAAGGGATTAGGACATAGAAGAATTTACAGGGATAATAAAGTGAGCAAGGTTATTATTGAATTCTTATAGAACCACGACCTGCCTGCCGGCAGGCAGGTTAATAGGATTTTAAGGGATTATGTGGAAAAGTGGATATTCATTCAACGAGATTTAGCGATACTCAATTTTATCCGTAAGATTGAGTAGTAAATTATATCTAAAAATTATTTTCAACTGTTTATTTTATTGAATGAGAATGAAAAAATCTACAATTACTTTTTGCAGTTTCATGGTAATCCTTATTTTGAGTTGTGCAAAAAAGGAAGATTACCCACAAATGATCAATCAAATGAACAAAGCCCATTCATATCTTGCTCTCGGCGATTCATATACCATCGGCCATGATGTATTACCGTCCGAAAATTTTCCGAATCAAACTTTTCAATTATTGACGCAGTTGGGTTGTAATTTCAAAGCACCTGAAATACTTGCTACAACAGGCTGGACAACTGACGAACTGCAAAATAATATCAACAACCGCAGCTTTACTCCACCCTATGATATTGTTACTTTATTAATTGGCGTTAACAATCAATATCGTGGCTGGCCGGTTGATACATATAAACCGGAATTTGAAAATTTATTAAAGCAGGCAATACAATTTGCAGGGGGAAAAGCAGATCATGTATTTGTCTTATCTATTCCTGATTGGGGAGTAACACCTTTTGCATCAGGAAGAGACAGAGATCAGATTGCAAGAGAGATAGATGAGTACAATGCAGCGAATAAAACTATCTCTGAAAATTATAAAGTTCATTACATCGATATCACTCCATGGACAAGGGAAGCAGCAAATGATCTTTCACTTGTCGCATCAGATGGCTTGCATCCATCTGCCAAAGAATACAAGCGATGGTCAGAAAAACTCGCCGATAAAATAAAACCTCTGATTCAATAGGTAAAAAACATAACTTCCGGTCATGAAAAAATATTTCCTGGCCGTTTGTACTGTCATTTCACTGTGCTTATCAGCACAGGATGTTACAATTTCAAAAAACATAAAAAAAGCAATGGATAGAATTGATACCAATACTATTCGCTCACATATTGCTTATTTAGCTGATGATAAATTGAAAGGGCGTCTGCCTGGCACCGAAGGTTATCAAATGGCAGTTGATTATGTGATCGATCAATATAAAAAGATCGGTTTGATGCCCGGTGGTGATAATGGTGGCTATACACAAAAACTTATTATTAGAAAATCAATAGTCGATAATAATTCAGCTGTTGCAGTATTAAAAGATAAATATGGCAATACTGATTCATTGACGTTCATGAAAGATTTTGCTCCGGCTCCTCATCCTATCAATCAAAAAACTTCTGCTGAAGGTCAATTGATTTTTGCAGGTTATGGTGTTGAGATTCCTGGCGGCTATACTGATTACGCAGGCATAGATGTGAAAGGCAAAATTGTTGTGTTAGTCGCCGGAGCACCGGATGGATTACATTCAACAGTTACAGCACATTTTTCAAATGGCGGAAATAAAATGACAGTTGCTTTTGAAAAAGGAGCGATTGGTGTTATTATGTTTAATCCACAGAACAGGCCATCGACAAATGCAAATCCAACATTGCAATCAAACACTACAGTTAATCCTGAGAAAACACTTGCCTTTAGCCGTGGCTTTACAGGTAATTTAAATGTGGTTGTTAATGCCGGTAATGCATTGATGAGAAGATTATTTATGAACTCAGGAAAAAATCTGCAACAAGTGCTCGATGACATTAAAAAAGGAAAATCTTCTTCATTTGACTTTGGGTATAGTCTTGCTGTTAGTTATTCAACCACACATAACGATATTGAAAGTTATAATGTGATTGGATTGATACCCGGTTCTGATAAAATTTTAAAGAATGAATATGTTGTTCATTCGGCACATCTTGATCACGTAGGAATAGGAAGAGTTGTTGCCGGTGATTCAATTTACAATGGTGCTCATGATAATGCTTCGGGTGTTGCTTCATTACTTGAGATAGCAAGAATATATAAATCATCTGGTGCCAAACCTAAACGATCAGTTTTAATTGTAATGGTGACTGCTGAAGAAATGGGATTGCTTGGCTCCTCTTATTTCGCAGCGGATCCAACTGTTCCTAAAAGTTCAATTGTTGCCGATGTAAATACAGATATGCCAACTGTAATTGCCCCACTCCTTTCTGTGGTTCCACTTGGCGCTGAACATTCGAGTATTATGAATAATGTAAAGTTTGCTGCAGGTTATCTTGGTTTGGATATTGAGAAAGATCCGGAGCCAAATGAAAATCGTTTTGTAAGAAGTGATCAGTACAGTTTTGTAATGAATGGAATTCCGGCATTGCATATAAAATATGGAACGAAAACAAATATTCCCGGTTTTGATCTTACCGCTTTTGTAAAACAATGGAGAGCTAAGTATTATCACCAGGCTGCCGATGGTTTGGAAGGTGGAATTTTCAACTTTACAGCGGCCAAAACCTATGTTCAATTAAATTTCCTGATCAGCTATTCGATAGCACAAACAACAGAAAGACCGAAGTGGAATGATGGAGACTTGTTTGCCAAGAAAGCATTTTAATAAATTTTGAATGAAAGAATTCTCTCTCATTTCCAAAAGATTGTATCCACAAGTTTGCTTACAAAACAGCTTCCGATAATCAAGCAATTTCAGAAAATTGAAATTTCTGCGTTATTATTGCACTCGTCTGGCTATCTGGCATACTATATAATATATGTAGTATTGAATGCTAAACTGCCTCAAAACGAACCAAAATCAATAGCTCAATAGCGAACAGAAAGACGAATGGAGCGTCGCAAGTAAAGCTTGATACCTGCCTGCCGGTAGGCAGGGTAGCATTGACGACGACTAAATAATTATTTGAAAACCTGATATGGCGAAAAACCTGTTGATAGTTGAGAGCCCTGCGAAAGCAAAAACAATTGAGAAGATACTCGGGAGTGATTTCCAGGTAAAAAGTTGTTTTGGCCACATCCGCGACTTGCAAAAGGCCGGAATGGGGATTGACATGGAAAAAAATTACAAACCCACCTATATTGTTCCGGCAGAAAAAGAGAAGGTTGTCAAGGACTTAAAGGCGTTAGCGAAAAAATCAGGTGAAGTATGGCTGGCGACGGATGAGGACCGTGAAGGTGAAGCGATCAGCTGGCATTTGTGTGAAGTATTGGGTCTTGATCCCCGTAAAACCAAGCGGATCGTTTTTCATGAGATCACAAAACCGGCGATAAAAGCTGCTGTTGAAAATCCGCGAACTGTTGATATGAATTTGGTAATGGCGCAGCAGGCACGGCGCATATTGGATAGGATCGTTGGATTTGAATTGAGCCCTGTTCTTTGGCGAAAGATAAGTATGCGCAATAATCTTAGCGCAGGCCGTGTGCAAAGTGTGGCGGTAAAACTGATCGCTGAAAGAGAAAGGGAGATAAATTCTTTTGCTTCTACAAGTACTTTTAAGGTAGAGGGATTATTTACTGCAAATGACGTAGGCGGTAAACCGGTAACTTTTTCAGCAGAAGCCAAAAAACAAAATACAGCCGATGATGCTGAAGCTTTTTTGAAAAGTTGTATCGGCGCAAATTATACTGTTAGCGATATACAGGTAAGACCGGGTAAAAAATCTCCTGCTCCCCCGTTTACAACTTCAACACTGCAACAGGAAGCATCGAGAAAACTTGGATATGGTGTAAGCCGTACGATGATGCTTGCGCAGCGGTTGTATGAAAGTGGTATGATAACTTATATGCGTACCGATAGTGTGAGCTTAAGTAATACTGCATTGGGTGATCTTACTAATACCATCAAGTCAATGTATGGTGAGCAATATCATCAATTCAGAAAGTTTAAGAACAAGAATGAATCAGCCCAGGAGGCACACGAAGCTATTCGCCCCACCTACATGAGCAATACTTCAGTTGATGACGCTGATTTGAAAAGATTATATGAACTGATCTGGAAACGTACAATGGCTTGCCAGATGGCGGATGCTGAAACTGAAAAGACAACAGCAAAAATCGATATCTCTACAAATAATGATCAGTTAACTGCACAAGGAGAAGTATTAAAGTTTGATGGTTTCCTGAAAGTATATCGTGAAGACCGGGATGATGACGATTTAACTGAAGAAGAGCAGGAAGGAATGTTGCCACCATTGGCGGTTGGGCAAAAATTGCCATTGAAAGAAATGAAAGCGACAGAAAGATTCAGTCGTGCCGCTCCGAGATACACTGAAGCTTCATTGGTTAAAAAAATGGAAGAATTAGGAATTGGTCGTCCTTCCACCTATGCTCCTACTATTTCAACAATATTGAAAAGAGGCTATGTTGAGAAAAGAGACAAAGAAGCTGTACAAAGAGATTATCGTGTGTTGCTCCTGAAAAAAGATACTGTAACAAAAGTTACCGAGGTTGAAAATACAGGTGCAGAAAAATCAAAATTGTTCCCAACTGATCTAGGGTTGGTGGTAACAGATTTTCTTACTCAGTATTTTGATGATATAATGGATTATAGTTTTACGGCAAGGATAGAAGAAGAATTTGATGAAGTGGCCGAAGGAAAAATGAAATGGCATAAAATGATCGATGATTTTTATTTGCCATTTAAAAAAGATGTAGATAAAACAATTGAAACGGCAGAACGGGCAAGTGGCGAAAGAGAATTGGGTGTTGATCCCATTTCCGGTAAACCAATTATCGCAAGAATGGGTCGCTATGGGCCAATGGTGCAAATGGGTATATCAGATGAAGATGAGAAACCACATTTTGCCGGATTGAAACGTGACCAGAGCATTGAGACAATAACACTGGAACAGGCATTAGATCTTTTTAAGCTTCCTCTTACTCTTGGTGAATACGAAGGCGAAGAAGTGTATGTGAATGCCGGTCGCTTTGGTCCTTATGTAAAATTTGGCGAAGCTTTTATCTCTATTCCCAAAGGCGAAGACCCGCTTGAAATGGATCTTGAACGAGCCATTGAACTGATAAAAGAAAAACAAAAAGCCGATGCGCCGATTGCCATGTATGATGGCAAGGGAGTAACAAAAGGCAAAGGACGTTTTGGTCCATACATTAAATGGAATGATATGTTCATTAATGTACCACGCCGGTATAATCATGATAATTTAAGCCAGGCAGATATTAATGAATTGGTAGAAGCAAAAATCAAGAAAGAAGAAAACCGCTACATACAACATTGGCCCGAAGAAAAGATCTCTGTTGAAAATGCCCGCTGGGGTCCGCTGATCAAGTTTGGTAAAAAGATCATCAGACTTCCTAAGAAAGCGGATGATACAAAATATACTGCTGAAGAAATGAAAGTAATTCCATTAGAAGATGTAAAGAAATGGATCGAAGCGGCTATTCCAAATGCATTTGGAAAAAAGAAAGCGGCGAAGAAAGCTCCTGCTAAAACTGCAGCGAAAGAACCTGTGAAGAAAAAGGCTGCGGTGAAGAAAAAGAAATGATCACTCTTAATTATACGATCGCTGAACAGGAGTATAAGGATTTCTATTATTTCTCCGGGTGGCTTGCTCCCGATAAGAAAGCTTATCGGATTAAATATTTTTTAAGTGCTTTTGTTACTTATTTAGGCGTTGTTGTATTGCTCTTTATTTTTAATAAGAACTCACGAATTGATAGTATAACTGTGATCATTACTTTATTAGTATCGGTTACACTTTACTTCTATATAAACTTTAGCATGAAAAGACATTTCTATAATTATGGGAAAAAAATATATAACGAATCCGGTGGTGATGTTATAGAAATGACAATCGGAGAAACTGGGGTATTTGGTAAAAACAATGATGGAGAAGGACAATATAAATGGTCTGCCTTTTCAAAAAAACTTGAAGCTAACGGTTGTATATATCTATATTTAAATTCAAGCCAGGCTCTCATCTTTCCAAATAGAATATTCAAATCTTCGATTGAAAAAGATACATTTGAAAAAATGTTAGCTCAATATCTTCCCCTGCAAGCTAATTTAGCTTCGCTTAATAAATAGTTTATTTCGTTCCAGTTATTTTTATTTCATACCTTAACACCAACTTAATACCCTCTGGATACTTTCACTTTTATTCAAACACAAAACACCAAATAATGAAACGCAGAAAATTTATTCAGGACTCAGCTATGATAGCATTAACTGTTGGCGTATTCGGAAAAATAAAATGGGATGGAGAAAAATATGTAGGCGGCGATCCAACTACCACTGATATACTCGGTCCTTTCTATCGTCCGGGTGCTCCATTTAAAACAGATCTTGTACAAGCAGGAACAAAAGGAGAAATAATGCATTTCAGCGGAACTGTTTTCGGTAAAGATGGTAAAGCATTAAAAGCTGCATTGGTTGAAATATGGCATTGCGATGAGAATGGTGTGTATGATAATACTTCTGATAATTATGTTTATCGTTCCTCATTTAAGACCGGCTCTGATGGAAAATATAATTTCAAATCGATCTATCCCGTGCCTTATGCAGCAAGTGCTACATTGACCAGACCGGCACATATTCACATGAGAATTTCTGCTGCTGGTGTGCAAGATTTGGTAACTCAAGTTTATTTCAAAGGTGATAAACATATTGCCGGAGATATAAGTGCAAAGGATAAATCAGCATTGAATCGGATTCTGGACATGACGAAAAATGCAAAGAATGAGAAAGTAGTAAAATTTGATGTTTATCTGAAAGAAGAATATGTGCTCGAAGCAGCCGCTTTCAAAAAAATTGAAGGTTTGTATGAAATGAGTGACAAATCAATGATCGACTTTTATAAAAATGGCGACCAGCTTTTTGCAAAAATAAATGGACAAATAATGGAAGCGATGGATTATAAAGGTGACAATAGTTTTGCAGGAGGCATCGATTACGTGAAAGCAAAATTTGAATTGCTCGCCAATGGTGTAACGAAAGTTAAGGTTACCATTACAGATGATAAGCCTATAGAAATAACTGGGACCAAGTTGTTGAAGTATTAAGATATTAATTGTTGTATTGCTAAATGGTTAAATTGTTATTAGTCTAAAACAATTTAACCATTTAGCATTTTAGCAATCATCCCAATTCCAATTTATATCCGGCTCTGTATTCTCTTTTCACAAATTGATTTGCCGGTTCAAAATTGGTGATCTTCATATTTGGACCATCCCAAAGCAATTGTTTGCGACCATTGAACTGCCGGTTATTTCCTTTCATTTCAAAATGATTATAACTCAACACAGCAAGATTACCCATCAATACAGTTTCAGCTAATGGTCCTGCTTGTGAGAAAGGAGAACTTGTATAGGTGCCATAACCTTTTTTACAAGCATCTGTCCATTGCTTTTGATGTCCTTCAGAACCACCTGCAACAAATGGATATTTTGAAGTTGGCAATGTAGTTGATGCCATCAATTTTGTTGGTAACAATGTTGGCTTTCTTCCAAACAATCCTGCCATTAATTTTCCTTTTGTTCCTTCAAATAAAATTCCACCATCCCATTCTGCAAATTCTTCGTCAGGTAAAAGTTCAGCAGGACGTTGAGGCTTTATGCCACCATCATACCATTTCATATTTACTGCAACCATATTATCACGTTTTGGAAACTGAAGATGGATAACTGATGAAGGAGGAAAACTTCCTTTATAAAAACTTTCCTGGAAGAACCCTGTATAAACAGACGTAACACTACATTCAACCGATGTCGGATAACCAAGTTTTAATGCACGATAAGGCACATCCATAAAATGACAACCCATATCGCCCAATGAACCTGTTCCGAAATCTGTCCATCCCCGCCAGATTGCAGGATGATAAGCGGGATTGTAATCTCTTGCAGGTGCAGTGCCTAACCAAAGATCCCAATCCAATTCTTTTGGCACTTCATGTTTGCCGGTTGGTAAAGAAACACCAGATGGCCAGACTGGTCTGTTCGTCCAAACGTGAACTGTATGTACGTCGCCAATAGCACCAGCCTGTATCCATGTTTCTACAAGCCTTGTATCATCACCACTGCTACCCTGGTTACCCATTTGAGTTACCACTTTATATTTTTTTTCAGCCTGGGTTAAAATTCTTGCTTCATATATATCATGTGTCAATGGTTTTTCTACATACACATGTTTACCCAATTGCATACATGGCAATGCATGAACTGCATGCATGTGATCAGGGGTTGTTATTATTACTGCATCAATATTTTTATGCTCCGTCTCCAGCATCTTTCTGAAATCTTTATAGTAAGGAGCATTGGGCCATTTCTTTCTTGCATTGGCAGCCATTTTATCATCCACATCGCAAAGAGCAACAATATTCTCAGCGCCTTTATTCCATGCATATGGAAGATTTACTTCGGCCTTACCGCCACAACCAATACCGGCAATATTTAATTTATCGCTTGGTGCAATAAATCCTTTTCCTAAAACATGTCTTGGTACTATCATGAACCCGGCTGCAGTTATTGAGGCATCACGCAAAAAAGAACGGCGGGAATAGTCAGTAGTTTTCTTTTTCATTGGCAAATTTTTATCAAGTTAGTGGATAGATAAGAATCGGAAAAATCTGTTTTCCACATCAGTTTGAAATCCGCGATTCATATACCTAACTTTACTTTATGAGAAATATTCTACTGATCGTGTTTGCCGGATGGCTTGCATCATTTGCCTGCAAAAAAGATAATAAGCCAGTAGCAGCTGATGAAAAGAAATTTTATCGCTGGGATGAATTCAATATGGGTGTTGATCTTTCGTATGTAAATCAAATAGAAGATTACGGAGGCGCTTACAGAGATTCCGGAAAAGTGAAAGATTGTTTTAAGATTTTAAAAGATCATGGAGCAAATACCGTCCGTGTTCGTTTGTGGCATACACCAACATGGATCGGTAATTTGAATAATGGCAAAATGTATTACGATCTTTATGGAGTTGAAAAAACAATTCGCCGTGCTAAAGAAGCTGGCATGGCTGTTAGCCTTGATATTCATTACAGCGATCGTTGGGCTGATCCTCAGGCACAAGAAACTCCGGCAGCATGGGCTGGTTTGCCATTAAATGTTCTTAAAGACTCTGTTTACAATTACACATTAGCAGTTTTAAATTATTATAAAAGCAAAAACCTGATTCCTGAATTGGTGCAGGTAGGTAATGAAACAAACAATGGAATGTGCTGGCCTGTGGGCAAAATTGTAAATAACAATTTTGCAAACTATGCCGTATTGTTAAAAAGCGGTATCAAAGCTGTTCGTGATTTTTCTCTTACCTCTTCAATCAAACCAAAAGTTATTATTCACGAAGCCCAATTGCAAACAGCCGGATGGTGGATGAATGGGGTTACAAATGAAGGAGTAAGTGATTATGATATTATTGGATTATCACATTACACTAAATGGTCAACAGTAAAAACAATGCAGGGAGTAACTGATACGATCAGAAAACTTATAAACACTTACAATAAAACGGTGATGATAGTGGAAACAGGTTATCCGTGGACAACTGGAAATGGCGATAATTACAATAATATTTTTTCAGCCAATGATGCTGCGCCGGGTTATATAATTTCTGTAGATGATCAGTTTCGCTATTTAAAAGACCTGACACAAGCAGTGATTGATGGCGGTGGAAAAGGTGTTCAGTATTGGGAACCTGCATGGATCACATCGAGGTTGAATGATAGCTGGGGAATTGGTTCGGGATGGGATAATGTAACATTATTTGATTTTACAGGCAATATTCTGAAAGGCGCTGATTATATGTGTACGCCTTATAAATTCTAAAATATGGATCGTACCTATTGGGAAAAAATTGCACCAGATTATAATGAAGAGATATTTGATGTATTAAAAAATGATGACAAAGGAATAATTGTTTCCGCTATTAAAAAGGGTGCAGCAAGAAATAAGACGGTTATTGATATTGGTTGTGCAATTGGCAAATGGCTGCCTGTGCTCTCCCCTGCTTTTAAAAAAGTTTATGCAGTTGATATTTCAATGGAAAATCTTGACATCGCAAAAAAACTTTATCCGGAATTTACAAATGTTGAGTACCATCGTATTGATATGTCAAACCCCAATGCAAAAATGCCATTATGTGATGTTGGTATTTGCATCAATGCTATTCTTACTGATTCATTGAAAAAAAGAAATGTATTTTTTACCAACCTGAAAAAGTGCATAAAGAAAGGTGGTCATTTAATTCTTGTCATCCCTTCTCTTGAATCTTCAATGCTTACATCCATTATCCGCCAGCGATGGAATCCGGATAAAGATGCAAATGATGTGATCAGCAAAAAGAAAAGCGGAGTTCAACTTAAAGATATTTTGCAGGGCAATGCAGAGATCGATAATGTTCCAACCAAGCATTATTTAAAAGAAGAGCTACAGTTACTTCTTGCCAACGAAGGATTCAAAGCCGAAGATTTCCAAAAAATAGAATACGAATGGAACACAGAGTTTCTAAAACCTCCAAAATGGTTAAACGAACCAAAACCATGGGATTGGATGGTGGTAGCAAGGAAGTCATGAGTCGATAGTCTTTGGTCAGTAGTAAATAGTAAGTCGCTCAGAACTATCAACTAATGACTATGGACTCATAACTTTAAACTTCTTTCCCCACCTGTGGAAAATTTTAACCGTTTTGCAACGTTATTAAAACAGACATTTACAAAACCCAATGCCGCCAATGGAAACCACTAAAGAATTATCCGCACTATTTACCCTCATCGACGATCCTGATGAAGAGGTGTTTGGAGCCGTATCTGAAAAAATAATTGACTACGGCAAAAACATTATCCCAAGTCTTGAGCATTTATGGGAAACAATTCCTGACGAAAATGTACAGCATCGTATCGAGCTGTTGATTCATCGTTTGCATTATCGTGATCTTAGTGAAGATTTCAGGCAATGGAATGTTTCGGGTCATCATGATCTTATGCTTGGCGCATTGTTAGTTTGTAAATTTCAATACCCTGATATTGCAACAACTCCGGTGTTGCAGGAGATAGAAAAAGTTCGCCGCAACATATGGCTTGAACTAAATAATTACCTCACTCCTCTTGAACAAATAAATATCGTTACCAGCATTCTTTATAGTTATTATGGTTTAAAGGGTGGTGAAATTAATCACCAGGAAAAAAATGAATTCTTAATTCATAAAACGCTGGAAGCAAAAAGAGGAAATCAACTCAGCAATGGAATATTATATCTCGTACTTGCCGAGCTTCTCGATATTCCCGTAAAAGCAGTTGCTATTCCAAAACAATTCGTGCTGGCGTATTTCAAACATGGGTACAGCGATGAGAATCTTGAAAATCCGCAAGAGAAAATTGAGTTCTATATTGACCCGACAAGCGGTCAGGTTTTTACTCAAAAAGATGTTTCGAGCTATTTTAAAAGGATTTCCGTTGAGCCGACCCCCACATTTTTTAAACCGCAAAATAACCGTGCAGTTATAAAATATTTAATTGAAGAAAGCAGCAAATGTTTCAGTGACGAAAAGGATCAGTTCAAACAAAAAGAGTTACAGGATTTGGCTAACTTACTGGACTAAATAAAGTTTATGTCTGTCATTTCCTGGAGTGATTTTGAAAAAGTTGATATTCGTTGCGGTACCGTCATTGAAGTAAGAGATTTCCCAAAAGCAAGAAAGCCTTCTTACCAGATCTGGATCAATTTCGGAGCAGAGCTTGGAATAAAAAAGTCTTCAGCACAGGTTACCAACTATTATAAAAAAGAAGACCTGCTTAACAGGCAAGTAATTGCCGTGGTCAATTTCCCTCCCAAACAAATAGCTGATTTCTTCAGCGAATGTCTTGTACTCGGTGTTTATGATGAAAACAATCATGTAATTTTATTGCAACCTGAAAGGGCGGCTAAAAATGGACAACGCATCGGCTAAAATACCAGACATTCCTTCTTATACAACCTACTATCATTCTCCTGTAGGAATACTTAAAATTTCAGGTACCGAACATTATATAAGCGAAGTTTCTTTTTTTGATAAAATCCAAAAAGTCGATAACAAAAAGAAAAATCTGCCGCCTTTGATGATCCAATGCATCGAGCAGTTGATACAATATTTTCATGGAGAAAGAAGAGTTTTTGAATTACCGATCCACCAACCAGGCACTGCATTTCAACAGGAAGTTTGGAATGAACTGATGACAATTCCATTTGGCAAAACAATTAGTTACTTAGAATTAGCAAGAAAGACCGGTGATACAAAAGCAACAAGAGCTGTTGCAAGTGCAAATGGAAAAAACAATGTCGCTATTATTGTTCCATGTCATCGTGTTATTGGCTCCAATCGTGAATTGGTTGGTTATGGCGGAGGTTTATGGAGAAAAAAATGGCTGCTTGAACATGAGGCAAAAGTGGCGCATGGGGTGCAGACTTTGTTTTAGCTACAGGTTACAAGTGACTGGTAACTTAATAATCAAGGCGTCTCCAATCTGAATAAAAAACAATAGCCAACAACAAGTAACCAGTAATGAGTACACTCACTCCCGACTCATATCATCACTGGTAAAACCTAGTGGTAATAACTGGCTGGCTTTTTCAAACACAAATATTTTTCCTTCGAGCCCCCCAAGAATTAATCGGATAGGTTTCTTTACACGATTCTCATATTCCTGCAATGATTGCCTGCACATACCACATGGCGCTATTGGCTGGTTGCTGTTCCCGTTTCCGCTATGATAACTGATCGCCATTGTCTCGATGGCGATTCCGGGGTATAATGTAGATGCAGATGCTAACAAAACCCTTTCTGCACAAATACCAACAGGATAAGATGCATTTTCCTGGTTAGTGCCTGCAACTATTTCTCCGTTCACAAGTTTTGCTGAAGCGCCAACATAAAAATTTGAATAAGGTGCATAAGCCTGTTTCGTTACTTCACGGGCCTCATTCAGCAGCCATGCATCTTCTTTACTCAGTTCATCGATGTCATCATAAACCTTGTAACTGATCTCAATTTTATTTTCTTTCATGCCAATTAAGTTACTTCATTTTACCAAGACAACAAATCCCGCCAGGGGCGGGATCATTGAAAATTATTTTACAAACCTGAATAGCCTTTTCCATCGCGGACCACCCTCCCAGCTAAACCATATAAGCGATGCTTTGCCAACGATCCTGTCTTCCGGCACAAAACCCCAATACCTGCTATCCTGTGAATTATGCCTGTTATCTCCCATCATCCAGAAATAATCCATTTTAAAAGCATATGCAGTAGTTTCTTTTCCGTTTAAAAAGAACTTACCATCTTTCATATAGAAATCATTGTGTTCATAAACACGAATAGCTCTTTCGTAAATTGAATAATTATCGGGGGTTAATGTTATTGAGTCGCCTTTCTTAGGTATCCATATTTTACCATAATTATCAACTGACCATTTGTGCAATGTATCATATGGAAAGATCATTATTGGATTTGGATCTTCCTCAAACTCCAATTCGATCTTTTTTATAAGTGATGATTTTTCTAAAATGGCTTTTTCAGAAGCGGTCATATTGATAGAATACAAATGCCTGTTTTGATCGCTGACACCAAAATCACCGGGGTTTAGCATAATACCTATTTCTTCTAAACCACCTTCATCAAGAGATACATTTTCTTTTACTTCAACTTTATATTTGCGGGCTGAGTTTGGCGGAGGTTCCTGCTTTGCGCCATTTATATAAACATCACCTTTTATCACTTCAAGCCAATCACCCGGAGTCCCAACACAACGCTTAATATAATTATCAGTTTTATCAACCGGGTGAACTACGATTGGAAAGTTTACAGGATCGTTTACTATCTCACCAGGATTTGCAGCCTTTGTATAACCGCCATCACTATAATAAGTTTGTAAGCCTGCCAGGTCTTTTCGTTTGATCTCATAATAAGGCACTGCTGATTCAAAACCATCAGCATGAATAACAGTATCGCCTGCAGGAAAATTAAATACAACAGCATCTCCTCTTTTTACAGGTCTTTGCCACCAACGTATATAAGGCAATTTGATCGCCTGGCTATAAGATCTGCTTCCAACTCCGGGAATATAATTATGTATAAATGGAATTGACAACGGTGTATTCGGAACTCTTGGCCCATAAGCTGTCTTACTTACAAAAAGAAAATCATTTACAAGCAATGATTTTTCCATTGACCCTGTAGGAATAGTATATGCCTCAAAAATAAAGAGACGGATCAGCGTAGCAGCAACAATTGCAAACACAGCAGCATCTACCCATTCACGTATCCAGGACTTTTTATGTTTTTTTGCTGATTCAGCTCCAACAAATTTTATACCCTTACTGTTAGCTAAATATGGAAAATATAACGGAGCCAGCAATGAAGCTCCTGCGTGATGTAAAAAAGAATGCTTTCCAAATATCTTTGCAAACTCAATGAATATTCCCATGCTGATGAACCAACCGCCAACCGGGATCAGTTGCCAAAAGACCCAATGCTTCGGCCGCTGCGCCAGCTCCTGCATTACCCATGTATTGTAAAATGGAACAAATGCTTTCCATGAAGGCGCCCCAGCTTTTTGAAACAATTTATAAAATCCAAATGCAGGAAGAAAGACAATAAGGGTACCAATGAGGTAGATTATGAACAGGTGTTGTAATGGCATTCAGTGATTTTTTAATGCGGACAAAGATAATGGTTACCGTCTATTTCGCTCAGAAGCTGTATTGATAAGCGGCTAACAGGGTTTATAAGCCTCACAAAGGAATTGTTAATGATTGCATGAAGGCTATTTGGGAACAACATACGCCTTCACATCTTCTGTGGAAATAGTTTTTCCTGAAAGAATAATAAGTCTTTCTACCACGTTTCGTAATTCACGGATATTACCTGTCCAGTTATATTCCTTCAATAATTTTATCGCATCATCATCAACAGTTTTTTTTGCAATACCATATTCGTTACATATATCTGCGAGAAACCAGTCAACAAGTAAAGGAATATCATCCCTTCTTTCATTAAGAGAGGGCACATGAATAAGTATTACACTTAAGCGATGGTAAAGATCAAGACGAAAACGTTTTTCTTCTACTTCTTTTAACAGGTCCTTATTTGTTGCAGCAATAACTCGTACATCTACATTAATATCTTTATCAGCACCAACACGGGTTATCTTTCCCTCCTGCAATGCCCGCAACACCTTTGCCTGTGCATTCAAACTCATGTCCCCTATTTCATCTAAAAACAAAGTGCCGCCATTTGCCTGTTCAAATTTTCCAATGCGTTGTTTTATTGCCGATGTAAATGAACCTTTTTCATGACCAAACAATTCACTTTCGATCAACTCACCTGGAATAGCTGCACAATTCACTTCTACCAGTTGGCCAGCAGCACGACTGCTTTTTTCATGCACCCATCTTGCCACCAATTCTTTTCCAACTCCATTATCGCCAGTGATAAGTATCCGTGCATCTGTCGGCGCTACTTTCTCAATTGTTTCTTTTATTTTTTTAATAGGATTTGATTCACCGATCATCTCCTGTACACGATTCACTTTTCGCTTCAGCACTTTTGCTTCGGTTACAAGTGAACTTCTATCCATCGCATTGCGAATAGTGATCAGCATCCTGTTCAGGTCAGGCGGTTTTGAGATGTAATCAAATGCTCCTTTTTTTACCGCATCAACGGCCGTTTCAATATTTCCGTGACCCGAGATCATGATCACAGGAACATCGCTATTTGATTCTGTAGCTTTTTGTAAAAATTCAATACCATCAAGCTTTGGCATTTTTATATCGCAAAGCACAACGTCGTAGGTTTTTTCTTTGAATTTTTTTAATCCCTCTTCACCATCTCCGGCTTCTTCGGTTTTATATCCTTCGGCAGAAAGAATTTCCATTAATGCCTTGCGGATCGCTTTTTCATCATCAATAATAAGTATATCAGCCATAGTGTAAGGTTATTCAATTGCCGTGAAAATAGTTCAATTCATTTATATCTTAAAAAATCATTAACACGGTTAATTATGGAATGAAATGATTGTTGTTTCTCACTCAAAAACCACAATCATGCCAACAAGTTTTCATTTGCTGCCGATCCTTCTGTTCTCAATTTTTTCCTGTACAGATAATATAAAAGTTGCCGAAATAAGACCACTTGATAAATTAACCCGCAACTCTCCCAATCAAATAAGGGGAATTTCTTTACCACAAGGATTCAGTTATGTAAATGATGGAGATAAGAGTTATTCGTACTGGTTGCTTGACCTTAGTCTTAAAAAAAGCAATACGGTTTATTTATACAACGGAAAACCAAAATCAAACCAGGCAGTGCAGTATGGTGTGCTTGATATTGATATTGGTAAAAAAGATCTTATTCAATGCGCAGATGCAGCTATGAAACTGAGAGCTGATTTTCTTTTAAACCAAAAACGATACGATCAAATGAAATTCTTAACCACTTCAGGCGTAGAAATATCTTTTCAAAGTTGGCTGAATGGTACAAGGTGGAAAGAAAAAGGAAACAAACTGGTGTCTTACAGCACAGGTAAAAAAGCTACCGCTATTCAAACAGAGTATAATTCTTTTATGGAAATTGTTTTTTCTTATTGTGGCACTTACTCACTTTCAAAACAACTTAAGGCTGTAAACAAAACCGATTCAATTCAAGCCGGTGATATGTTTGTACAGGGCGGTTTTCCCGGACATGCAATTACCGTAATGGCTGTAGCAAAAAATGAAACCGGTAAAAAAATATTTTTGTTATCACAAGGCTATATGCCTGCGCAGGATATTCATGTACTGAAAAATTATGCTAACCCCGATCTGAGTCCATGGTATGATCTGTCTGAACTTTATCCTTTATATACACCACAGTGGCAATTCAATAACGGGAGTTTAAAACGGTGGTAAGAATGCAGAATAAAAACTTCTTAGAGTCCTTTTAGGGTTTGGGGTTAATAATAGAGGCCGGGTAGAAACCCAGCCTCGTTGTAAAATCCAATATCCTATGAAAAACCAAGGCGAAGATGCATATAAAAAGTCGAAACGTTGCACAACAACCGAAATTTTTTTTGAAATAGTATTGAAATAAAAAATCCTGCATTTTTTATTAAAGAATGCAGGATTTTAATATGATAAAAAAATTATTTTTTCATGTACATCACATCTTTTACCAGCTTTACTGTACGTGAAACATCTGGTAAAGCAGCTGCAACAAGATTAGGAGCATAATGCAAAGGAGCATCAGCAGCTGTTATGCGACGAATAGGCGCATCTAAATAATCGAATCCTTCTTTTTGAATATTGTAGGTAATTTCTGAAGATATAGAAGCATACGGCCATTGCTCTTCAACTATCACTAAACGATTTGTTTTTTTCACTGACTCAAGTATTGTCATCCAATCTAATGGACGAATTGTTCTAAGATCGATCACTTCAGCGCTGATACCTTCTTTTTCCAATTCATCGGCGGCGCCAAGCGCCACTTTCATCATTTTATTAAATGAAACAATTGTTACATCGCGGCCTGGTCTTTTTACATCGGCCTTACCTAATTCAATATAATATTCTTCCTCTGGTATCTCACTTTTATCGCCATACATTACTTCGCTTTCCATAAACATTACCGGGTCTTCTTCATAACGGATCGCCTGCTTCAACAAACCTTTAGCATCATATCCATTACTTGGTGAAACAACTTTTATTCCGGGAATATTTGCATAAAGGGCTTCAAATGCTGTAGAGTGCTGGGCACCTAACTGGCCTGCTGATCCATTGCCTCCCCTGAACACTATCGGGCAACTCACCTGTCCCCCACTCATTGCCAGCATTTTAGATGCTGTATTTAATATTTGATCCAAAGCCAGAACAGCAAAGTTCCAAGTCATGAACTCAACAATAGGCCTTAAACCATTTTGCGCTGCGCCAACGCCTACTGCGGTAAAACCTAATTCGGAAATAGGAGTATCGATGACCCGCTTGGGCCCGAATTCTGCAAGCATCCCCTGGCTTACTTTATAAGCACCATTGTATTCGGCCACTTCTTCGCCCATCAGGAATACTCTGTCATCACGTCTCATTTCCTCGGTCATTGCCTCACGCAATGCTTCACGAAATGCAATTGATCTTGCCATTAACCTTAAAAATTTTGAGACGCAAAAATAAGCGAGCCTTTCAATATAACCTAAAGGGAATGTACCGCGTTAATGAAGCTTTCCAGTTTATTTGGGTCAAGTTTTCCTTCTGTTCTTACACCACTGCAAATATCTACAGCAAATGGCTGTACTGTTTCAATTGCCTGGCGAACATTTCCGGCATGCAACCCGCCTGCAAGAAATACCGGCACTTCAACTGCTCTTACAATTTCCCTGCTTATTTCCCAATTATGAACATTACCTGTGCCGCCTAAGGTTTTTAATGATGCTTTTGGATTTCCGCTATCAAGCAACAGTGCATCCACACTTGAAGAAAGACGAACCGCTTCTTCTATGCTTTTATCATCAATAACATGAATGACCTGTACAATTTTTAAATGTGGCAATGCGGTTCGTATATCATTATAAGTTCCCGCTGTTAATTCATCCACTATTTGCACTGTATTCGTATCCACTCTTTTTATATGATAAATTATTTCTTCAGACGATTGCTCGCTTGTCAGCAAAAATGAAGCTATCGGCGGATGGATCGTTTTTACAATTTCTGAGATCAGCCAATCAGGTATCGGACCAGGACCGTTGGGCATTTTCCCAACGAGTCCTAAAGCATCAGCGCCATGGTCGATAGCCATCTTTGCTTCCAGCAAAGAAGAAATGCAACATATCTTTATTCTTATTCGCATAGTATTAATAAAATTAAATAAAACCACTTAGAAGAATGAAAATTACGTTCTGTAAATAGCGTATTGTCCATCAAAATTCTTCGAATAATTACAAGAGTATTTCCTATTGCACAAAGTTGATGCATCTTCTATTTTTACGATTCTAAACTATGTAAAAACCTTTTAAAAAAAACAAGCTATGAAAGCATTTTTACTTTTCTGCATTTCAGCATTTACTGTTTTAAATATAAATGCACAGTTCAAGGGTCCAAAGACCGGAGGTGGTTTCTCTAATGCATCAAATCCGGGTTCAAACAAATTCTGGTTTAGTGTTGAAAACGCTGAAGGCAGCGATGATGTCTATACAGATTTCAGCAACCTGAATACAGGGGCAAACAGCTATACAGATTATTTACAAGTAAATAAATTTCAGCTAAACGTTCCTGGCGGAAAGATCATTACCGGTATTGAAGTAACCGTTGAACGTTCTGATCCTGATCAAAACACAGCTGATTACAGTGTTAGAATTTTAAAGTATGATATGGTAACCGGTGACGAAAAATCTACGGGTGATGCCTATACTGCAACAGACAGCGAGAGAACATTTGGTAGCCCAACAGATTTGTGGGGTGAGGTTTGGACCGAGGACATGATAAATGATAATGGATTTGGAATTGCTATTGCTGCTCAGCGTATCAATGGAACTTCAGGTACAACAAGCGGAAGAATAGACAATATTGTTATTACTGTTTATTATGATGATGCTTCCACCCTTCCGGTTTCACTTACAAATTTTACCGCTAAGAAAAATAATAAGTCAATTGACCTGAACTGGGTAACTGAGGAAGAGTCAAACATGAGTCATTATGAAATCCAGCGTTCTTTTGACGGCAGAAATTTTTCAACAATACAATCAATTCAAAGCAGGAATAGTGTAAGCAGAGCCAATTACACAACTGCAGATAACAAACCTTTAAATGGCATCAGTTATTATCGTTTGAAAATGGTTGAAACAGATGGCAGCCCAACCTATTCAAAAATAGTTTCTGTGCACTTTGCTACGGGTAATTTGATAACTGTTTACCCAACTATATGGAAGAAAGGAACAACTTTGAATATCAGCAATCCGAATAATGAAAAATTGATTGCATATTTCTTTACGTCAACCGGCCAGCATGTTGGAGTAAGCACAACAACAAGCTCATTATTGCCAACAAATGCATTGAATAATCAAAAAGGAATTATTTATTATAAGATCACGAACGATAACGGACAGCAGCTTGGCACTGGAAGTATATTGGTAAACTAATGAAGGCTTAAAGCCTTTTCATCAGTAACCAGTCTTTTTGAAGATCATCGCCAAGAAGAAAGTCGTGTTCATTAAATTTTTCAAACCCCCACTTTGTGTAAAAAGCAATAGCCCGGGGGTTTTTCTCCCATACACCCAGCCATATAATTTCTTTCTTCAATTCTTTAGCAATGAA
>Ga0209798_10000713_pt1 | contig 20272 bp, 15 predicted proteins | sample DOMMetBare3Fresh_FD_187475 | JGI IMG/M metagenome (GOLD analysis project Ga0209798, IMG submission 187475) | Wetland sediment microbial communities from St. Louis River estuary, USA, under dissolved organic matter induced mercury methylation -... | ecosystem: Environmental > Aquatic >...
GCAATTAGGTACTCGTATCGTGCCTGATCCCTATTATGGCGGCAAGTATGGCTTTGAGCGGGTTCTGGACTTGATTGAAGAGGCTTCGGCAGGATTCCTAAACGCCTTGCAAAAGACAGGGGCCATTAAATGACAAGTAGTGGTTCTGACTTAAACTGACAAAGTTTGCTTAGCGAATGTGAGGAAATGATGGCTATTGTATCGGATACCCTAGAATATCTGGACGGGGATGTATTGCTGGAAGCTTTTGTTGCTTACGACAATGCTTTCACTAGGCGCAGGCCCGCGGTTTTGATTAATCACACCTGGGCAGGGCGCGATAATTTTGTTGCCGACAAGGCAAAAAAAATAGCTGCATTAGGTTATGTCGGCTTTGCAGTCGATATGTATGGCAAAGGTGTTTTGGGTTCTGGCCCTGAAGAAAACGCCAAACTCATGCAGCCTTTTATCGATGACAGGGCCATGCTGCAGCAGCGGATGAAGGCGGCTCTTGCGGCTGCGAAACAATTGTCTTGGGTTGATGCCAGTCAGTGCGCGGCCATTGGCTTTTGTTTTGGTGGGCTATGTGTGCTTGATTTGGCCAGAACCGGTAGCGATCTGCAGGGTGTGGTCAGTTTTCACGGTTTGCTCGGTGCGCCGGGGAATACTGATGGCAATGTTGTTAAAGCAAAAGTGCTGGTTTTGCACGGCCACGATGATCCCATGGTATCCGTCGAACAAGTCATTGCCTTTGAACAGGAAATGACCCGTGCCGGTGCAGATTGGCAATTGCATTGCTATGGCAACACCATGCATGCTTTTACTAATCCGCTTGCCAATGATCCGAAGTTTGGTACGGTTTATCAGCCTGATGCGGACAGGCGCTCCTGGCAGGCAATGCAAAATTTTCTGAACGAACTATTCATTTAATTTTACAACAACTTCGCTTCGACTAAGCCCCCCCACTTTGATATAATTACCGGATTATTTGAGTCCGAATAGCCGCGCTTCATACAAGACCAGGATTGCACGATTGCCTGGAGATTCTGGGCGGCTGGTTATTTGCCGGCGTTAATCTGTTTATAGGGATCCATGTCAAACTTCGCTAAAGAAATCATTGCTGTCAATCTCGAAGATGAGATGAAACAGTCCTATCTCGATTACGCTATGAGCGTTATCGTTGGGCGTGCCCTTCCGGATGTCAGAGATGGCCTTAAGCCTGTGCACCGTCGGGTATTATATGCGATGAACGAGGCTGGTAACGACTGGAACAAGCCTTATAAAAAATCGGCACGGATTGTTGGTGATGTGATGGGTAAATATCACCCTCATGGCGACACGGCGATTTATGACACGATGGTTCGAATGGCTCAGCCTTTTTCGATGCGCTATCTCTTGATCGACGGGCAGGGCAATTTTGGCTCGGTGGATGGCGATCCACCGGCGGCGATGCGGTACACTGAGGCACGGCTGGCTAAAATTTCCCATGAAATGCTGGCCGATCTCGACAAGGAAACTGTCGATTTTGTGCCCAACTATGACGAATCGGAGTCTGAGCCGGCGGTTTTGCCTACCCGTGTACCAGCCTTATTGATCAACGGCTCTTCAGGTATTGCTGTGGGCATGGCCACCAATATACCACCGCATAATTTGTCCGAAGTCATCAGCGCCTGTTTGGCCGTGATTGACAGTCCGAATGCTACCATTCACGAACTGATGGCACTTGTGCCTGGACCTGATTTTCCGACTGCCGGCTTGATCAATGGCGCTTCTGGAATCTACAGCGCATATACGACGGGACGGGGCAAAATTTATCTGCGCGCACGCTGTCATTTCGAAGAAATAGGCGATGGCAACCGTCAAGCCATTGTCGCCACGGAATTGCCTTATCAAGTCAATAAGGCTACGCTGCAAATAAAGATTGCTGAACTGGTTAAAGATGGCAAGCTCGAAGGCATTTCCGCAATTCGCGACGAGTCGGATAAGGACGGCATGCGCTTGGTAATTGAATTACGACGCGGCGAAGTGCCTGATGTGGTCTTGAACAATCTTTATAAGCAGACACAGTTCCAGACCGTGTTCGGAATCAACATGGTTGCCTTGCTGGATGGCCGCCCGCATTGTATGGATCTAAAGGAGATTCTTAGCGCCTTTATCAATCACCGGCGAGTATGTGTTACCCGTAGAACGCTCTATAATCTCCGCAAGGCGCGCGAAAAGGCGCATGTACTTGAAGGGCTTGCCGTTGCTTTGGCCAATATTGATGAGATGATCGATTTGATTAAAACATCGAGCAATCCAGCGGCGGCAAAAGAAGGCTTGTTAGCGAGAGCCTGGAATTCAGGGTTGGTAGCTTCCTTGCTGGAGCGGGCCGATGCGGAACGCTCCCGGCCGGAAGGTTTAGGGCCAGAATTCGGGATCGCTGTTAATGGTTACCGGTTGTCAGAGGCCCAGGCGCAAGCAATTCTGGATTTGCGTTTGCATCGACTGACAGGGTTAGAGCAGGATAAGATTGTCAATGAGTATAAAGAGCTGTTGGAACAGATTGACGAATATCTGAGGATTCTCGGCAGTCACAGTCGTTTAATGGAAATCATCCGGGAAGAGCTTGTATCGATCAAGGACCAATATTCGGACCAGCGCCGCACCGAGATACTTCAAAGCCATTCGGATCTGTCCGATGGCGATCTGATTACCGAAGAGGATATGGTGGTCACCATGTCTCATGAGGGTTATGTCAAGGCACAACCGTTAAGCGACTATAAAGCGCAACGAAGAGGTGGGCGAGGCAAATCAGCGACCGCAACCAAAGAACAGGATTTTGTCGACAAGCTGATTGTCGCAAATACCCATGATACGATTTTATGTTTTTCCTCATTGGGCAAGGTCTACTGGCTTAAAGTCTATCAGTTACCGGTAGCGAGTCGTGCTGCGCGGGGCAGGCCTTTTGTAAATCTGTTGCCGCTCGAACAGGGTGAAAAAATTAACGCCATTTTGCCTATCCGGGAATTCAGCGACAATAAATTCATCTTTATGGCAACTTCGGCCGGTACCGTCAAAAAAACGCCGCTGAACGAATTTGAGCGTCAGCGCGCCAGCGGAAAGATTGCCATTGACCTGATCGATAATGATACGCTGGTTGGAGTAGCCGTCACCGATGGCCGGCAGAATGTTTTATTGTTTAGCAGCGACGGCAAAGCAGTCTGCTTTAATGAGGCCGATGTGCGCTCCATGGGCAGGACTGCCACTGGTGTGCGCGGGATGCGCTTGCAGGAAGGTAAAAAAGTTATTTCACTGATCATTGCTAGCGAGGGCACTGTTTTGAATATTACCGAAAACGGTTATGGCAAACGGACCCGGTTGGAAGAGTTTACCTGCCATAAGCGCGGCGGCCAGGGCTTGATCGCGATACAAACATCTGCTCGCAACGGTGCGGTTATCGGTGCTGTGCTGGTAAATGATCACGATGAAATCATGTTGATTACTGATGGCGGTACACTAGTACGCACACCAGTCGATGGCATTTCAATAGTTGGCAGAAATACCCAGGGCGTGACGATTATTCGACTGGATAAGAAGGAAAAAGTGATTGGAGTCGATCGCATTGAAGGCTTGAGTGGTGAAGATGAGCAGGAAGAAATGGCATCAAATGATGATGTCGCTGATGATATCAATAATGAAGTTGAAACCGGAGAAGAGTAAGAATGTCGCGAATTTATAATTTTAGTGCAGGTCCGTCAGCATTTCCCGAGGCGGTACTGCACCAAGCGCGGGAAGAATTATTAGAATGGCGCGACAGCGGCATGTCTGTCATGGAAATGAGCCATCGCGGCAAGCATTTTTCCACCATTGCTGAAGAATTGGAAAGCGATCTCAGAGAGCTAATGGGCATTCCGGCCAATTATAAGGTTTTGTTTCTGCAAGGCGGAGCGTCGGCGCAGTTTTCGTTCATTCCGCAGAATATTTTAAACGGCAAAAGCAAGGCTTGTTACGTTAAGACTGGCGCATGGTCGGAAAAAGCCATTAAAGATGCGCAAAATTACTGCAATGTGATCGTAAGTGCAAGTTCGGAAGACACCAAATTTACTACGGTTCCTGACGATGCCGACTGGCTGATCGACAGCGAGGCGGCTTATCTGCATTATACGTCTAACGAGACCATCCATGGCGTGGAGTTTCAAGGCATTCCCGACAGCCGGGGGCTGACCTTGGTTTCCGATATGTCGTCCAATATTCTGTCCCGCAGGATCGATGTCAGCAAGCTTGGCTTGATTTATGCCGGTACCCAGAAAAATATGGGACCGGCAGGGGTTACCGTGGTCATCGTCAGGGACGATCTGGTGGGGCTTGCGGCTAAAACGACGCCTTCAGTCTTCGATTACGCCGAACAGGTAAAAAACCAATCCATGCTGAATACGCCGGCAACCTACAACTGGTATCTGGTGGGGTTGGTGCTGAAGTGGCTGAAACAACAGGGCGGTGTTGTTGCTATTGAACAACGTAATATTGCCAAGGCGGCAAAACTTTATCAGGCTATCGATCAATCCTCTCTGTATCATAATCCGGTTGCCGTGGCGGCTCGTTCAAGGATGAATGTGCCGTTTATTCTGGCCGATGACAAACTGGACAAAGCTTTCCTGATGGCAGCCGAGGCCAACGGTCTGTTTGAGTTGAAAGGCCATCGTTCCGTAGGCGGAATGCGCGCAAGTATTTACAATGCCATGCCTGAGTCGGGTGTGGCGGCATTATGTGATTTCATGGCCGAATTTGAAAGAACCCACTAAACCACTAAATAAATAACGCTGCTAGAAGGGCTGCAATCATGTCTTCCATCACTCCTCTTTCTGAATTAAGAGACAAAATTGATGCAATAGACAAGCAAATTCTGGAGCTAATCAACCAGCGTGCCATATGCGCCATGGAGGTTGCTAAAACCAAAATGGCCGAGGGCGAGCACAACTGCTTTTACCGACCCGATCGCGAGGCATTGGTGCTCAGACGAATCGTGGAATTGAATCAGGGGCCTTTGTCTAATCATACCGCTGTCCGCTTTTTCAGAGAGCTAATGTCAGCCTGTCTGGCGTTGGAAAAGCCAATGGAGGTTGCCTTTTTAGGGCCGGAGGGCACATTTACTCAGCAGGCAGTATTCAAACACTTCGGGCATGGTGTTACAACCGTTCCAATTGCGACCATCAATGAAATTTTTAATGAGGTGGAGCTTCATAAATGTCAATTTGGTGTGGTGCCAGTCGAAAATTCAACCGAAGGTGTGATCAATCATACACTGGACAGATTTTTGTCCTCAACACTGAAAATATGCGGTGAAGTTGAAATTCGAGTGCATCAAAATCTGATGGGACAGATGGAAAACCTCGAACGGGTAGTTGAAGTTTATTCACATCAGCAATCACTGGCTCAGTGCCGGCAGTGGCTGGATAAACATCTGCCCGATGTCAAGCTTACTTCAGTTAGCAGTAATGCCGAAGCGGCAAGGCTGGCATCGATAAACGGGCAGGCTGCCGCTATTGCTGGTAAGATCGCGGCGGAAATATATAATCTCAATATCATTGAAAAAAATATTGAAGATGAAACCAATAACACCACCCGCTTTATCATTATTGGGCAACAGACATCGTCTCCTACGGGGAATGATAAAACCTCACTGATCATGTCTACCGGCAATCAACCCGGAGCCTTGTATAAGATGCTCGAGCCATTCGCTAGATTCGGCATCGGACTTGTTAATATCGAGTCCAGACCATCACGCCAGGGTTTATGGGATTATATTTTTTTTATTGATATTGAAGGTCACAATGAGGATAAATTGATTGCTCAGGCTCTGGAACAGGTGAGGGGACGTGTTAACATGCTGAAGCTGCTGGGTTCTTATCCGAAAGCGGTTCTCTGACATCATTCCGCACTAGCCTGATATGTTATTTTATGAGCATGAATCACACTGATAAAATTTATTCACTTGCCGTAAACGGCATACGGCAGCTTATTCCTTATAAACCGGGCAAACCGATCGAAGAGCTGGAGCGTGAGCTGGGGCTTAAGCGGATTATTAAACTGGCCTCCAATGAGAATCCGTTAGGGCCCGGAAACAAGGCGCTTCAAGCAATTCAGGCGGTTTTGCCGGAGTTGGCTCTTTATCCCGATGGTAGCGGCTTTCGTTTAAAAAAAGCGCTGTCAAAAAAATATGGCGTTGATATTAATCAAATTACGCTTGGTAACGGCTCCAATGAAATTCTTGAATTGGTGGCGCGTGCTTTTCTGATGCCAGAGTTTGAAGTGATTTTTTCACAACACGCCTTTGCGGTATATCCGATTGTAACTCAGGCGGTTGGCGCTAAGGCGATTGTGACGCCTGCCATCAAATATGGTCATGATCTGGATGCCATGCTGGACAGCATTTCTGACAAGACCCGTCTGGTTTTTATCGCCAACCCGAACAATCCAACCGGTACCTTGTTAGCTCAAGCAGATTTGGAAACCTTCATCAGCAAGTTGCCGGATACTGTTATCTGTGTACTGGATGAGGCTTATTTCGAGTACGTCGCTTCGACTGGCTTGATGGGTGGGGGCAATAGATGTGAAGCGATCGATTCGATAAACTGGTTGAAAAAATATCCAAATTTAATTATCACTCGGACTTTTTCCAAAGCCTATGGGTTAGCCGGACTTCGCATCGGTTATTGTCTTTCAAGTCCGGAAGTTAACGATATTTTGAACCGAGTGCGCCAGCCTTTTAACAATAATACACTCGCTTTGGTTGCTGCTGAAGCGGCGCTGGATGATGCCGAGCATTTGCAAAATACAATCAAAACCAATGCGTCCGGTATGCGTCAGCTTACCGAAGGCTTTAAAGCACTGGGATTGGAATGGATAGATTCGGCGGCCAATTTTATTCTGGTCGATATAAAAAGGCTGGCTTTGCCGCTGTATCAGTCTTTGCTGTACAAAGGCGTTATCGTCAGGCCGGTCGATAATTATGAGTTACCCAACCATTTACGTATCACTATCGGTACGCAAGAGGAAAACCAGATATTTCTCCAGGCATTAAGCGAGACGCTGGCGCGTGTTTAAACGCTTATGTGTTATAGGCGCCGGTTTAATTGGCGGGTCAGTAGCTCGTGCAGCTAGGCAGCGAGGGATAAGCAAATCGATAGTCGGCTACGGCCGCAAACAGGATATTAAAAATCTGGAAACTGCAAAACAGCTGGGTGTTATTGATGAGTATTATCTGGATATAGCATCAGCCCTTCAAGATGCCGATGGCGTTGTGATTGCAACACCTGTAGGCGCTATCGAAGCTGTTTTTGCATTACTGAAACCATTCTGGTTGAAAACAACGGTTTATACCGATGTTGGTAGCACCAAAGGTAACGTGATTGCTGCCGCCGAACAGATTTTTGGCGCTGTTCCAGTTAATCTGGTTCCGGCGCATCCTATTGCTGGCGCTGAGCAAAGTGGTGTAAAGGCATCAATTGCGGATTTATTCGTTAACAAACGGGTGATCATCACGCCGGTAGCCGATACCGATCCTGACGCCTTGAAAAAAGTTCAACTATTTTGGCAGCGGCTTGGTGCTTCTGTTTCGATCATGGATGCCGGAAGGCACGATAGAGTGTTGGCGGCCACCAGCCATTTGCCTCATATTCTCGCTTTCGCATTGGTGGATATGCTTGGCCGCAAAAATGAACAAGAGGAAATTTTCAAATACGCGGCGGGTGGTTTTAAGGATTTTACTCGCATTGCTTCCAGCGATCCCACTATGTGGCAGGATATCTGTGCCGCCAATAAATATGAAATCATTCCTTTAATTCAACAAACCAGAGAACAGTTAGGTAGAATACAAGGCCTGCTGGAAAATGATGATGGCCAGCAGCTCTTTGAAACCTTTACCTATGCCAGAAACACGCGGCAACGCTTTCTTGAACAGTTCGAAACTACTATGTCAAAATCCATTACATTCAAAATACAGCCCGGTGGTAAATTACAAGGCGAAACCCGTGTTCCCGGCGATAAATCAATATCGCACCGTTCTATCATGCTGGGTTCGCTGGCCGAAGGCGTCACTCACGTCAAAGGCTTTCTTGAGGCGGAAGATGCATTGGCGACCTTACAAGCCTTTCGCGATATGGGGGTCAGGATTGAAGGACCAGTTGATGGTTGTGTCACCATTCATGGTGTCGGCAAGCATGGCTTAAAAGCGCCTGAAAAGGAGCTGTATCTCGGCAATTCAGGCACGTCGATGCGCTTGTTAAGTGGGCTTTTAGCCGGTCAACCGTTCAATTCGATTTTAACAGGAGACCATTCGTTGTCGGGTAGACCCATGAAACGGGTGACGGAGCCCTTGGCGGCCATGGGTGCTGTTATTCAAACGACGGAAAAAGGGACGGCGCCGCTACGAATTACCGGCCAATCTGGGCGATTGAACGGTATCGATTACACCATGCCGATGGCAAGTGCGCAGGTGAAATCCTGTCTGCTTCTGGCCGGCATGTATGCGCAAGGCTTGACCAGCGTCACTGAACCGGCCCCTACTCGTGATCATACCGAGCGGATGCTAAGGGGATTTTCCTACCCGGTTCAAAAAAAAGGCAGCACAGTCAGTATCAGCGCCGAAGGCAAATTGCGGGCGACTGATATCGATGTGCCAAGTGATATTTCCTCAGCGGCTTTTTTTTTGGTGGGCGCCTCGATTGCCCCGGGTTCCGATCTTTTATTAAAACATGTTGGCATTAATCCGACTCGTACCGGAGTTATTGATATTCTGCGCTTGATGGGTGCAAGCATTGAAGTATTTAATGAACGAGAAGTGGGTGGCGAACCGGTGGCTGATCTGCATGTCGTCTATAGCCCGTTAAAGGGTATCTGTATTCCAGAAAAGCTAGTGCCGCTGGCAATTGATGAATTTCCGGTGTTATTCGTTGCAGCCGCCGTTGCTGAAGGCGAAACCCGATTAAGTGGAGCGGAAGAATTGAGGGTTAAGGAGTCTGACCGTATCCAGGTTATGGCGGACGGTTTGCAGTTATTGGGAGTCAATGCCCGGCCGACGCCCGACGGTATGATTATACAGGGTGGTTCGATTGGTGGCGGCGTGGTCTCGTCACATGGCGACCACCGCATTGCGATGGCTTTTTCCATCGCCGGTTTACGTGCAAAGATGCCGATCACCGTGCTTGATTGCCTGAATGTCAACACCTCTTTCCCTGAATTTAAGGTTTTAGTTAAAAGTCTTGGCTTGAATTTGGTCTGTGAGGAAGATACAGGCAACACAATGGCAGGCTCAACAATTTAAGAAGGTGATTCTATGGCTATTCCTGTATTGACCATCGATGGCCCTAGCGGTGCCGGCAAAGGCACGGTGAGCCGCCGGGTGGCAAAAAAGCTTGGCTGGCATTATTTGGACAGCGGTTCAATTTATCGTTCATTGGCTTTGGCGGTGACAAAACGTGCCGTCGATTTAAACAAGGAGCCAGAGATTGTTAAAGTGGCTCAAGCGATGACGTTAGAGTTCGAATGCAACGATGAACTGATTGTGAAACTTGATGGTGAAGATATTACGGACCAGTTAGGACTGGAAACGACAGGCAATAACGCCTCTATCGTCGCTGCGCTACCTGAAGTAAGGCGAGTCTTACTGCAAAAACAGCGCGACTTTATGCAGTTTCCAGGATTGGTTGCGGATGGCAGAGATATGGGTACGGTTGTGTTTCCCGATGCCGAATTTAAGGTCTTTTTAACGGCCAGCGCTGTTAAAAGAGCTGAACGCCGATATAAACAGTTGAAAGAAAAAGGAATTGATGCTAAACTTAAACAAATAACAAAAGAGATAGAAGAGCGTGATCGCCGTGATATGGCCCGTAAAGCCTCGCCATTGATCAAAGCGGATGATGCTTTTTACCTCGATTCTTCCGAAATGACAATTGAAGCTGTTATTGAAGAAGTGCTTAGTTTAATCCGTTAAGGATTTTTTCACCGCCGCATTGATCATTCATTTGCGGTTTTTATAACTTTAGATAATGAATAAAGTCTGTTTCAGTTTCGATAGGCTTGGGAAAAAATAAAATGAGCGAAAGCTTTGCTGAATTACTTGAAGAAAGTTTAACCAAAACCCAAATGAATCCCGGCGCCATGCTGATGGGTACCGTTGTTGATATTGAAAACGATATGATTATCGTTAGCACGCATGCCAAATCAGAAGGTGTTATCCCCAAATGGCAGTTTCTTAATAACGATGGCGAATTGGAAGTCAAGATCGGCGATGAAATTGAGGTTGCCCTTGATTTATTTGAAGATGGTTTGGGCGCTACTCTTCTTTCCCGAGATAAAGCAAAGAAAAATAAAGCCTGGTCTGAGCTGGAAAATGCTTATGAAAAAGAAGCCACCATTATCGGCCGTATAAATGGTAAAGTTCGTGGCGGCTTTACCGTGGCAGTCGGGGCTTTACGCGCTTTTCTGCCTGGCTCGTTGGTAGATGTGCGTCCCATTAGAGACACTACTTTTCTGGAAAATCGCGATCTTGAATTTAAAGTCATTAAAATCGATCAAAAACGCAATAACGTCGTTTTGTCTCGTCGTGCCGTTGTAGAAAAGGAATACAGCGAAGAGAGAGAAGAATTATTGAAAACACTGGAAGAAGGCGCAATAGTGACCGGTGTTGTGAAAAATCTGACGGATTATGGCGCCTTTATCGATCTTGGCGGCATTGACGGACTGCTACATATCACAGATATGGCGTGGCGGCGCGTCCGTCATCCATCCGAGTGTGTAGAAATCGGCCAGGAAATTAAAGTTAAGGTTTTAAAATACGACAAGGATAAAAATCGCGTATCACTGGGCATGAAGCAAATGAGCGAGGATCCCTGGCAGAACATTGCTCGCCGTTATCCTGCAGGCACACGGGTATTCGGTAAAGTCAATAATTTGACCGATTATGGGTGCTTTGTCGAAATAGAAGAAGGCGTCGAGGGCCTTGTTCATGTTTCGGAAATGGATTGGACGAATAAAAACGTAAATCCTTCCAAACTCGTGCAATTAGGGGATGAAGTTGAAGTTATGGTGTTGGAAATCGACGAAGAACGCCGCCGCATCTCTTTAGGCATGAAGCAATGCAAAACCAATCCTTGGGATGAATTTGCAGCTACCCATAATAAAGGCGATAAAATTTCTGGAAAAATAAAATCGATCACTGATTTTGGTATTTTCATCGGACTTGAAGGTGGTATTGACGGTTTGGTTCACATGTCCGATATTTCCTGGGCAGATGATGGCGAAGCGTCGGTTCGTGACTTCAAAAAGGGTGATGAACTTGAAACCGTAATTTTAGCGGTCGATTCCGAACGTGAGCGTATTTCGTTAGGCATCAAACAATTAGAACAGGATCCGTTTCAAAATTTCCTCGCTACTCACGAGAAAGGCAGCTTGGTAAAAGGAACCATCAAGGAAGTTGATGCCAAGGGCGCAGTGATTGCTCTAGCCGATAATGTTGATGGCTACCTACGTGCTTCCGAAATTCAACGCGATCGCGTTGAAGACGCTCGCACACTGTTAAAGGAGGGCGATACTCTTGAAGCCAAATTCATTGGCGTCGATAAGAAAAGTAAAACAATTTCCTTGTCTATTAAGGCGAAAGACCAGGACGAAGAGTCCAATTCGATAAAAGATTATTCTCAGCAATCAGTTGGCACACCTACTTTAGGTGATATCTTTAAACAGATGGAAAAATAAAAACATTTACGGAGGCTATGACTTTCATCGTCTCCGTATTTATTGATTTTCCAAGGATAAAATGTGACAAAATCTGAATTAATTGAAGTTCTTGCAAAACAACAACCTCATTTGGCGCTAAAAGATGTTGAGCTGGCGGTAAAATGTATCATTGAAAAAATGAATCAGGCCTTATCTTCCGGCGACAGAATTGAAATACGCGGATTTGGCAGTTTTTCGCTACATTTGAGACCTCCTCGCATGGGACGTAACCCTAAAACCGGTGAGTCCGTAGCATTATCCAAAAAATATGTTCCGCACTTCAAACCCGGGAAGGAGCTTCGCGACCGAGTTGATGAGTCTAGCGGGAAATATAAGATCGTCGATTAACATGGTCTGATACCCTCTCAGGCATCACACATATCGGCGTTGGGTTATTAATCAGAATACGTCGTGAATACCTACTGGAGGCTTTCTACTGGAGGCTTTCGACAGCAGCTTTGTTGTCAAAGCCTCTGAGAATGCATTATTGCCAATCCAAACTTTCATATGCGATGGTAATAAATGAATTTTGAAAAGTTATATTTGCGGATTTGTGTTCTATGACTTCACCGATAAACCGTAAATATTGATAGAAAGATAAATCCGTAAAGCCAATGTTGGCCTATGGTTAAAATCTAAATAGTCCTATATTTGCCAAGATCCATGCCCATATTGTTTTGGAATAATCAGGGATTATATCAAATAGCCTCCACCCTCCTTTCCTATAAGTAAATAGCAAATAAGGTAGCAAGTGTTGCCTATCTTAGCAGTGTTCTTATCCTCATATATTCATAACACAGAATTTAGAGCTTGAAATTTTTCAGGGTAAAAGCTGTTAACATGATCGCGGGTTTTATGGCCAACCATATCAAGTTTTTCAAAAACAGAAATATTTTCAGTCAGTGCGAATTAATGTTTCAAGTTGGAAAAGTTTAATAATCAGTAATAGTCTTCATGACCTAGCTTGTATAGGGTTACCTGATTACTTTTAACTTTCAGCTGAAGTAACAAATTCTTAAGCAGCCGTCACCCGGCAGACCCTGTTGGGTTAACGTTGTTTTTTTTCGTTGTATTATCGTCGTTTCGATTTTAGCTGAAGCTTATAAGTAATCAGGTATAGTTATGACAAACATTTTGGCCACACTCCTACAGCTGATTGATCAGTTGATAAGGTCAAAATTTACCTTCAGCAGGTTCAGAAGCGCTTGAAAGTCTCGTTAGATATTTCCTTTTATAATAAAAAAGGGCTGAAAAATATCTTGTTTGCCGATCGTTCCAATTGTTCTGATTGGACTGCAAGGAATTATGTGGTATATTTATTATTAATGAGAATGATTATCGATAAGTCTTTAATCTTTTAATAATCAAATTAAACCCAAGGCTGAATTTATGACTATAAATTTTAAAAACCTAGCTGTAGGTGATTTTGGGAAAATTACCGGTTTTGATAAAGCCGGGAAAGCTTATCGTAAACGATTACTGGCAATGGGATTAACGCCAGGCACTGAATTTAGTGTGACCCGCTTTGCGCCGATGGGTGATCCAGTTGAAATCAAGTTACGGGGATTTTCATTGACGCTGCGTAAAGATGAAGCATCGGTTTTATTGATAGAGAAACTTTAGATGAAAGCTGATTTTACAGTTGGGGTTGTCGGCAACCCCAACTGTGGCAAGACCACGCTTTTTAACGCTCTCACCGGCGCCAGACAACATGTGGGAAACTGGCCAGGTGTTACAGTTGAGAAAAAAACAGGCGAATATTCATTTGAAAATAAGATTATCGAATTAGTTGACTTGCCGGGTACTTATTCCTTAGAAGCATCCGATGATCAAGTCTCCATAGATGAAAAAATTGCCAGGGACTTTGTGGCGTCAAGGGCTGCCGACTTAATCATTAATATTGTCGACGCCGCCAATATAGAACGAAACCTTTACTTAACGTCACAATTGACTGAAATGCGGGTACCAATGGTTTTGGTGCTCAATATGATGGATACCGTAAAGCGGCGTGGCATAAAAATAGATATAGATTTTTTAAGCCGGCAATTAGGTTGTCCAGTGTTACCAATTATTGCATCCAGAAAAGAGGGCATTCATGCGTTAAAAAAAGTTATAAATCGCTCTGCCGTAATCAAACCGGTGCCAACCAATAAAATTGTTTACGCAGACGCTTTGGAATCTGCGATAGAGACTATCTCACATGAGTTACAAACAACTGCAGGCCGGCATCACTGCGATTTGCGCTGGCTGGCGTTAAGGTTGCTCGAAGGTGATACGTTAGCTGGTGAGATAGCAGGTAATAATTTGCTTTCATTGGCTTCAGAATCGCAACGCCTTATAGAAGCTGAAAGCGGAGATGAAATCGATATTCTTGCGGCCGATGCCCGTTATGGATTTGTCAATAAATTAACACGGGGCGCGGTTTGCAAAGTCAATGAGGTCAGCAGGCATGCGACAGAAAAAATAGATAATCTGGTATTGAGCCGGTTTTGGGGCATTCCGATTTTTCTTTTTGTTATGTACGCCATGTTTATGTTTACAATCAACATCGGCAGTGCCTTTGTCGATTTTTTTGAACAAATGGTAGGTGCTTTTCTGGTCGATGGCTTAAGTTCCATGCTGACGGGTCAGAATTGGCCGCAATGGCTTATTATCTTGATGAGCAACGGCTTGGGCAGGGGGGTTCAGGTAGTCGCCACCTTTATCCCCATTGTCGGCTTTTTATTCCTCTTCCTATCAGCACTAGAAGACTCCGGTTATATGGCCAGGGCCGCTTTTGTCATGGACAGACTTATGCGAATGATCGGTTTGCCCGGAAAATCTTTCGTGCCGATGATAGTGGGTTTCGGCTGCAACGTTCCAGCGATTATGGCGACGCGGACTCTGGAAAATCAGCGTGACAGGATACTCACCAATTTGATGAATCCGTTTATGTCCTGTGGAGCCAGATTACCGGTTTATGCCCTGTTCGCCGCTGCGTTTTTTCCTGTCGGTGGGCAAAACCTGGTTTTTGGCCTTTATTTATTGGGCATAGCAGTCGCTATTCTGACCGGTTTAATTATGCGCCATACCCTGTTTAAAGGCGAATCTGCACCTTTCATTCTGGAGTTACCTGCTTATCATTTTCCGACTTGGCAAGGCGTATTCCTGAGAACTTGGGATCGGTTGCAGGCCTTCCTGTTTAATGCCGGGAAAGTCATCGTGCCCATGGTGCTGGTGCTTAATTTTCTCAATGCGCTGGGAACCGATGGCAGCTTCGGCCGTGAAAATACAAATAAATCGGTATTAAGCGAGATTGGCCGCAGTTTGACTCCGGTTTTTGAACCCATGGGGATCAGCAATGATAACTGGCCTGCGACAGTAGGTATCTTTACCGGTGTATTAGCCAAAGAGGCGGTTGTTGGAACGCTGAACGCCCTGTATAGTGAATCTTCAGGTATTGCCTCCGAGAAACTGGCTTTTGATCTTACAGAAGCTTTGGTTAATGCTTGCCAGACCGTGCCAGAAAATTTATCGTCAGTTGTTAATAATTTATTAGATCCCTTAGGCCTAAATGTTGGTACTGTGTCCGATGTTACCACGGCTGCCAGCGAACAAGGTGTCAATTCACAAACTTTCATCGCAATGAGGCAAAGTTTTGATGGCAAAACAGGGGCCTTTGCTTATTTGTTGTTTATATTATTGTATGCCCCTTGCGTGGCAGCTACAGCGGCAATTTACCGGGAAACCAATGGGGGTTGGACATTGTTTATCGTGCTGTGGACAACTGGTCTGGCTTATATGACTGCTACTATTTTTTATCAAACCATGACTTATCAACACCATCCTTACCATTCACTGGCATGGATAACGGGACTCATTTTCAGCTTTATCCTGATTGTTTTCGGATTATGGTTAATTGGGAAAAACTTTGATGCTAAACATTGTCGGGAGACCTTGGGTGATCCTGTCTGATTTGCGCAGCTATCTTAAGCAACAGCATAAAGTTGTCTTGATTGATTTGGTCAATCATTTTAATATGGACGCTGATGCGTTACGAGGAATGCTGGGAAAATGGATCAGCAAGGGCCAGGTACGCAAAATTTCACGTGAATCGGCTTGTGGCACGAGCTGCTGTCAATGCGACCTTGCTTTGACAGAGATTTATGAATGGATTGATGATTAAGGTGAATGGCGAAAGGATGCAAACTTTGCACATTTAGCCTTTTACCTTGGCCCTACACCTGTTTTTCATTTAAAACTGGTCTAAGCTTGTTGTATCATTAACAAGCAAGAGCCAGCTATGCCTGAACCACAATCTTCTATTTTAATCGGCTATTTATCCGAAGTTCGCGGCGATGGCATGGATGCCCGATTAACGCAAGAGCACTCAAACGAAACCCCCATCATCAAAGTAGGCGATGATGAAATACTGGCTGGTCATATTGGCTCCTATGTTGTCATTAGGCAAGCCCATATCGGTGTGTTGGCGTTGGTTTTTAAGATGTGGGAAAAAGATCGCTTTGATGCCGGCGGAATACGGCTTTCGGATCGTTTTATCTCTCTGGTTCCCGTTGGCGAACTGCAGATTAATGGCACCTTTGTCCGTGGTGTACGTCATTACCCGACGCCCGGTGCTAAAGTGTATGCCGTTGGTTTGCTTGAGATAAATGCCATTTTTGCCAAGTTCAGGGACTATCAGTTTTTCATAGGCCAACTTGCTACACATAAAGACTATCATTTAGCGCTCGACCCCAGGGCCCTTTTTGGTCGCCATTTTGCGATAGTAGGGCAATCGGGCGCTGGCAAATCATGGACGGTAACCAGCTTAATTCAGAATACCATCAAAGCTATGCCGAAAAGCCATATTATTATGCTGGACCTGCATGGTGAATATTGCTGGAAAAATTGTGATGGCACACTGCAATCGTCATTTCCCGATGATGTAGTCAATTATATCGATGCAATGGAAATGGAGATGCCCTATTGGTTGATGACCTTTGCCGAACTGGTTGATTTATTCATCAATCGTAGTGATAGCAGTGCCTCCATGCAAATGACTTTTCTACGCGAAACATTACAGCAACTTAAGCGTAAAGAAGCCAAGCGTATTGGTTTGACTTCCGTGTCTGTCGATACGCCAATCTACTTTTCTTTGGCTGAATTATATATGCAATTTAAGGCTGCCAATGAAGAGAGAAAAGATTTTGGCAAAGTATTGGGCGCGTTATTTGGTCAGTTCGACGAATTCCTCATCAGGATGCAAAGCCGGTTCAATGATGTGCGTTATGACTTTTTGCTAAAACCCAAGCTGCGCAACACTTCCGAAAGCATGGCCGATTTATTGCGCCAGTTTGTAGGGCTGGGTGCTAAAAAAGGCAATATCACAGTCGTTGATTTAAGCTCCGTACCCACGGACGTCAGACCGGCTGTTTGTGCCCAGGTTGGTCGCTTGGCATACGAATTCAACTACTGGAATCCCCATCGGCGTGAATTTCCGATTACCTTGATCTGTGAAGAAGCGCACGCTTATATCCCAAGAGAAAAAGGCGGTCAGTTTGACGGCACTAAAAAAATGATGGAACGCATCGCCAAAGAAGGTCGTAAATACGGCGTTTCAATTGGTGTTGTTAGTCAGAGGCCTACCGAATTATCGGAAACCATGCTTTCGCAATGCAGTTCGTTCATATGCCTGCGGACTAGCAATCCGGATGATCAGGCTTACATCAGGGGCTTGGTTCCCGAAGCAGAGGGCGATTTAACCGATATTCTTAGCTCATTGGGTAGGGGGGAAGCACTGGTTTTGGGTGAAGCAGCACCACTACCCACACGAGTCCAAATATACAGGCCTAACCCTGAGCCTAAAAGTAACGATGTGGATTACTTTACCGGCTGGAGAGAAGGGCCGGATGACCTAGATGTAGCGGAAATAGTTAATTTGTGGCGAACGCAAACCAGGAAATAATCCTTTATAAAACGCAGATTCATTCAATTAATTCTTGATAGCCTTCTTTATAACTAGGGTACTGAAACTGAAACCCCAAGTCCTTTAATCTTCTGTTGGTACATCGCTTGTTCATCGAGTTTTCGTTGCTTACTTTTTTCGTGACGGGTGCTTTACAATGCATTTGCCGGGCTAGCCATGACATGACTTCCCACATCGGTGCCGGGTTGTCATCACTGGCCAAATAACAGGATTCCAGGGTGATGCCTGCTAACCTTTGTTCCAATAAATAAGCAAGTACCCTTACACAATCCTGGTGATGAATACGATTGGTGTAGTAGGGGGGAGACTGTTGAATTGCTGGTGAATGTTTGGCCATTCTTATCAAAGACTCGCGTCCCGGGCCGTAAATGCCAGAAAAACGAACAATGGTATTTTCAAGCTTCAAATTCATCAGCCGCAATTCCGCTCGTCTGATTAATTGACTGCAAGCATTATCGGGTTGCGCTAGCGAGTTTTCATCGACCCATTCGCCTTGGGATTGTCCATAAACGCTGGTTGAAGATACAAATAGCCATGTTGGCGGCTTATTATTACGTTCGAATTTGTTCAGCAGATTATTCAAGCCGATTTCATAGAGATTTCGATAATTTTGTTCTGAACGATCATCGGCTGAAACGATAAAAAACACCTGCTCGAAATCAGTGTCCAGATATTGAAGATCACGGGCGGAGGCGATGTCAGCGGCAAAGAAATTGAATTTGATGACATTTGATATTGGCGGATTTCGTTTAAGTCCTATTATTGTATGGCCTTTGGCAATAAGATAATTACCTAAATCCAAACCGATGGCGCCACAACCGACAATTAATATTTTGGCCATAGTCTAAAAATCATTTATGAGTTGTACTTTTTGCGGCTAAGGGGACTGGCAAAAAGGTTCCCCCGTATGAATTCGGGGAGTTGTACGGAAATGATGTTTGAGTTACGTCAATAAAAATCAGCGGCATTTTTCCGGATCCGGTAGGATTCTATGAGTGCTCAAAACTCAATTTTATTGTCCAGGCTTAATTCTTTTTTAAATATACCCGACTATGTAGCGACATAATAATGTGACTTTTGCAGCTGGAAACCTTTTTGAGCTTCTTCTTTAGATGTCAGCCACTACTCTATAGGCTGCTTATCTTCTCAAGGCATCAGCATCCCCGCTCTTGTTTAAGATATGTCCAGTTTTATAGGTTGCCTCTGGTGACAGGATCAGTTTCTGCCTGGACGGCGTACAGCATCCGCAAGCGTTCAGCTTTCTTTTGCTCGAAGTCAATTGCTCTTAATTATTCGATTAACTCGCAGTTATCGAATTCAACAATGAGCTTAACCGTGGTTAACATAAAATCGTTATGGAGGAATCAATACAAAACAAGGAAATATTAAATTAGACCCATAAATGACGCATGATGCGCGGCAATTATTTAATCCTGGCTTTCGTGATTATACTTTTTACTGGATTAAATGTTTTTCTGTGTACGTCTAAAATTCCAAATTGTTCGATTTCGGTTAAGTGTTGCCGGGTGCCGTAGCCTTTATGAATATGAAAAGAGAATTGCGGGTATTGGTCATGCAATTGAATCATCATTTGATCACGACGGACTTTTGCCAGTATGGATGCGGCACTGATGGATTGGATTTTACGGTCTCCTTTAATAACGGCCTGGCTTGAGATTGAACAATCAGGCAGGTGAATACCGTCTACTAAGAGCTTATCGGGAATCATGGACAAGCCATTTACAGCTCGTTGCATCGCTAACAGTGTGGCCTGAAGAATGTTGAAGGCATCTATTTCTTCAACGCTGGCTTCCGCTATCGACCAGCTTAAGGCCAAATTGGTAATGCGCTCAAACAGGCGGTTGCGGTTGTGTTCGCTGAGAGTTTTAGAGTCGGCCAAGCCAGTGATTGGCTGAAGTGGATCTAGAATTACAGCGGCAGCTACAACAGGACCTGCAAGCGGACCGCGTCCGGCCTCGTCAATACCGGCAACAAAAAAGCCCAAAAACTTACCTCAGAATGCCTCGGGTTACATTACGCAAAAAACTGACCATATCTGATAATTCCTTGCTATCGCCAGCTAGATCCTCCATCTTTTCGATTGCCTCATCCAAGCGTAAATTCATTTTATAGATCATTTTGTAAGCTTTTCGGATTAAACGAATGTCTTCAGGTGAAATGCCATTACGTTCCATGCCTACTGAGTTGATGCCATGGGGACGGGTTGGCCTTCCGCCGACCATGACAAAAGGCGGTATGTCCTGTGTGATGGCGCTGCCCATCGCCGCAAAACTGTATTGTCCGATCTGGGTGAATTGATGAACCAGAGTAAATCCACCCAGAATGGCATGGTTGTTCAGACGCACATGGCCGGCCAGAGATGCTCCATTTGCCATAATGACATGATTGCCGATAATGCAATCATGCGCGACATGGGTGTAAGCCATGAACAGGTTGTCGCTACCAATCTGAGTAATACTTCGATCCTGCTTGGTGCCTCGGTGCATGGTGGAAAATTCGCGGATGGTATTTCTATCGCCAATTTCAAGCTTGGTTATTTCGGAGGCGTAT